>OOBB01000031.1_pt1 | contig 92257 bp, 91 predicted proteins | sample 1671661 | NCBI WGS metagenome assembly OOBB01 (sample SAMN06348179, study PRJEB24527) | human gut metagenome | biome: human gut; feature: ankylosing spondylitis patient; material: feces | host: Homo sapiens | place: China | collected 2015-10
AAAATGAATATAAACGAAGAAGGCAAGTACTATGCCTCAATGGTTCGTAAGTTTCGAACCGAGTACAAGAGCAAGAACCTTCATGGGTTCTGTAAAGAACAAAAAAGTAAGCTATACCAAGATGCTTCATAGTTTGCGTAATGTTTCTTATCGCAAGCCAAGTGCCAAGCCTGTAAGTTCAGATGAAGAGCAGGGTTTGCATCCGCAAATCACCAATACAGCGTAAGGTGGGTTGAATGAAAAATATTATCTTTGCAACCGTTTTAAAATTCACATAAAATGGAAAGCAAAGAATATTTTGAAAAGGTGATGCAGGATTACAACCAGAACCGAAAGGGACGTGGCCTGCGTAAGTATTGCAAAGATGAAGCAGTCGATTATGACTGGCTCATCCAATACAAGAAGAACTATCCTTTACAGGAGAAACAGCAGAAACTATCGCAAGATGCTTTCATACCTATTACTATAAAGGATGGTAACCATCTACTTCTCCATATTGCCCGCTAAAAAATAAGTATTACCTTTGCTGCCGATAAAAAAATGGTAACAAATGGAAAATAAGAAGAAAGCAAAAGTTGATTACGCAGCCATCATTCGTGAGTTCGAGATGTATGGTCGTGGCCGTTCTCTCAAACAATTTTGTGATATTTCATTGATAAAAAATAGGAAGCGTTATGATAGCAAAAGAATATTGTATAGCCTTTTTTGAAGGCTACATCTACGCCCAATTAGGCGAGAAGCTAATAAATGGCAAAGTGACAGAACATACACTGGACTTAGCTAAGGAAACGGCTCAGACATGTATAGAGCAACAGATAGCCTATTCCGGTTTTGAAGAAAAGCAAAAGCAGGTGATGAAAGAAAACGTTCATGAATCGGCAGATACTGTGATGCAGGGTTTCAAGAAACGCTTGCGTGAGAGCGGCAGATTGATAGAATCTTGATGATGCGCCAGCCGACAAATAATCGCAACTCTGTTGCGTAAACAAATATCGGCAGCCCTTTAGGGCACAGGCTCCGCTGACGATGCCAAAACTCTGGCGGAGGCTATAGCGCAGCCAGCTACATCCTCTCGTCCCTGAGGGAAGAGAGGCTTGGTGAGAAAGGTGGAGCTCCCTTTGGCTAAAGGGAGACGGAGGGATTCGAAAAAAACATTTCCTTTAAGGAAACTCGGAGGTAAAAATAATAAGATTTATGCATAATTACAACGATATACAAATCATAATCATGGTCGGCGGCGTAGACAGCCGCTTCTGACCAATGTCAACCCCCGATTACCCAAAGCAGTTTGTAAACCACCAATACAGCAGCGAGTAGTCTTTAGTAAGGAAGAACGTGAAACCATTTATGATAAGCTGACCAATTATATAGACATCCCAGATATGCCTTTGGACAATGATGATACCGAACGCCTGATCCGTGACATGGTGATGGGTAAGAAGGCTTATATACTCTTCTTCCTGAGTTTTGGGAAGATGAGGAACAATAAAAATGAATTTCAAATTTAGTCAAATTAAGGTATAACCTCCATTAGCTTGTGCTGATGGAGGGCTAAACTTCGTATTCTTGTCTCAAAATTAGAAAAATGATGCCGCCGTGCAAAGTTACAATATTATTTTGAGATATGCAATACGGCGTTGAGCGGATACTTACATAGGGGCGTTGTGACATTTTGAACGCTTACGGGATTATGCCTTGATGACAAAGGCACTTTTAGTTAAACCTGTTTAAAAATCGAAAAAGTTCAAATTCCTAAAATACTCTGTATCCCCAGTAAACACTGGGGATGGAGTTGTATTGTCATAGGGGTTGGATGCTTACTAATAACATGTTTTTTGAAAAATGTTGGATGTGCTAACTGCTGAAAATCAGTAGTTACGTTCTAACGGTGATTTACTCTTATGCGTAATCTACATGATATTTTTGATTTGAATAATTCATTAGACCACTCTGATCATTTAGATATTGCAGCAGAGTGTATCATGGATGGGAATATAGGAAGTGCTAATGAACATTTAGTAGAAATGCTTTATGGTGAGTTAGCGTCAATGATGTATGAAGTACAAGGTAACTCGTTTTTTAGATTCACTTCTTTGCCAAAACAGAAAAAGGGTGAAGAACTTTCTGAAAATCCTGTCTTAAAGGATATATTAACGAATAGCCTTACTTTGTCGAATCCATCTAAATTCAATGATCCTATGGATCCTATTTTGGGAGTTTGGTTTGACCATTGTAGGCATGAGCAGAAAGATAGTAATAGATTGTTTAAACTTCTTAAGGATGTGATAGATAATCATTTGCGGATTTCATGCATTGCATCTTCTAAAAATGATAATTCTATGAAGGCAGTGTTAAATCCTTTAATGTGGGCTCATTATTCCTGTAACCATAAAGGGATATGTATTCAATATGATTTATCAAACCTAATAGTCTTGTCTCATAACAATGATGGGCAGATATTACGAATGAGTGATGTTAGATATAGAGATCACAAAATTTTAAATGACTTTATTACTTTGGACAATGCTCTTTTGGCAAAAGCAAAATGTTGGGAGTACGAGCAAGAAACGAGACTCATTTATTATACAAAATCCAAGTTGAATTCTGACTATGTAACTCTAATAGGTTTTCCTATAAAGGCTATATTTATGGGTTATAGAATTTCTTCTAAAGTTAGGGATTTCCTAAAGAAATTTGTTTCAACTCACAACATTGATTTATATCAAATGACATTTCTTCCTGACGACATAACACGAATGTCTGCAAGAAAAATATTGGATATGAAATGAATAAAGAAAATATACAATGCTTACACAAGAAATAAGAAATAAAGTACAACGCTTATGGAACATGTTTTGGAGTCGTGGAATCACGAATCCAATAACTGCTATAGAGCAAATATCATATTTGTTGTTTATCCGTCGATTAGAAGAAGTCGATGAATACGACAATGTGACTAATGTTAAGAAAAAAAGCATATTTAAAGGTCACGAAATGTGCTTATGGAGTAGGTTCTCAACGCTGCCTCCTTCTGACATGTTGGAATGTTACCAAAATGAGGTGTTTCCATTTATAAAGACATTAAATGGAGAAGATGAACCCTTTGCCCAGTATATGAGTGATGCGGTTAATGAGATCTCTCAGCCAAACTTGCTGTTTGATTCTGTTAATATAATAAATTCAATATATTCAGATATAGAAAGAGACAAGGAACAAGGGCAGCATTTCCAAGATGTACAAGGTGATATCTATGAATATCTGATTAATGAAATCGCTACTTCTGGAAAGAATGGCCAGTTCCGAACTCCTCGACATATCATTCAATTCATTTGTGATTTAATTAGTCCAGATGTTAATGACACAATTTGTGATCCAGCTTGTGGTACTGGAGGCTTTTTGTTGGGAGCATTGCAAAGTGTTCTGACTAAGCATACTCCAGCTAATAAAAGAAAAAAGGATGAAAATGGTTTGTGGCGTTATCAAAATTCTTCTGATGCTATTCTGAATGAAAGTGAAAAAGAAAAGGTTTCAAATTCTCTTCTGTTTGGATTTGACATAGACAAGACCATGGTTCGTATTGGATTGATGAATCTTATGCTTCATGGCATAGCTCATCCACGGATAGAACGAATGAATACATTGTCTTCTTTGTTTTATGCGCAGAAAGAAAATCAAAAGTATTCTGTGATAATGGCAAATCCTCCTTTCACGGGAACTGTTTCTATGGAAGAATTGAGTGAAGATTTATTAGAGTATGGAAAGAAATCGGAACTTTTATTTTTGATTAGAATCATAAGTATGCTAAAGATCGGAGGTCGTGCTGCGGTTATAGTTCCTGATGGTGTACTGTTTTCTACAGGAAAGAAAGCAAAAAGCGTCCGTGAAAAGTTGCTGAAAGATTGTAGTTTGAATGCAGTTATATCATTGCCGTCTGGGGTCTTCAAACCTTATGCAGGAGTTAAAACTTCCATATTGTTGTTTACAAAAGTAGAAGACGGAAGTTCAGGTTGGCATACCGATGATATTTGGTATTATGAACTATCTTCTGATGGTTACAGCTTGGATGACAATCGGAGAAAGTTAACCGAAAATCCTTTGCCTGCAGCATGGGATAAATTTCAGAATCGAGATAATCTTCTAGAGAAGACAAAACAATATTTTCATTTATCAATAGATGAAGTTAATAAAAGCACTTTAGAACTTCATTTTGATAAATATAAGATATATGAAGAAGAACGAGAGGATTTCCGCCCTCCACGTGAGCTGATGAAAGCCATCATGAGTTTGGAAAAGAATATTATGGAGGATCTTCAGAAACTGAATGGTATGATATAAAATGGTAGATTATGGAATCAGCAAAAATTAATGATCTGTTCGATATCCAAACAAATTCCAAGTTAAAGGCTAATGAAGGAAAGAAGGTGGGACAATATTCATTCTATACTTCTGGAGAAGAGATAAAATACTTGGATACATTTCAATTCAACACACAAGGACTTATTATAGGAAAAGGTGGAAATCCTAACTGGCGTTTTGCAAAAGGAATGTTTAGTATGTCAACAGATTGTTGCTTGTTGACAGCAAAGCAAGAATCTGTGGATATAGAATATGTTTACTATTATCTCTGTGCTTTTCCAACAATCATGCAACGGCTATATAAAGGTGTTGGAATTAAGCATATATCATTAGCGGACATCAAAAATATAGAGATTGAATATCCGCCGATAGAAGTTCAGCGGACAATAGTTTCTGTATTGTCTTTTCTTGATGCAGTAATAAAAAAGAGACAAATAAATGTCGTGAAAAATATTCCAGAACTGCTTAAGAGTTATTATTCACAGCTTGTTGATAATAATGTATGGGATAAAGTAAGAATATCTGATATTGCGACTGAAATAAAGTCAGGTCCGTTTGGTACTCAATTACATGTGAGTCAATTTAGTGACAAAGGTGAAATATATGTTTATGGAATAGATGATTTGACAAAGAAAGTTCCAAAAACTCGTTATCTATCTATTGCAGAATTGGATAAGTATGAAAGATATCTGGTTCATGGTGATGATGTGCTTATTTCAATAATGGGTACTGTAGGTCGTACAAAAGTAGTGCCTAAAGATATTGGATTGGCTATTAATACCAAGCATTTGGTTGACATTACCTTGAATCAAGATTTATGTAAGCCATATTTCTTGGCTTATACTTTGGAAAATGATCGCAAGGTAAGACGACAGATAGAGTCTTCCAAACACGGAGCGGTAATGTCTGCTATCAACATGTCTGATGTCAAAAATCTCATGATAACTTTGCCGAGCATCAAGGTGCAAATGTACTTTGAGGAGGTTTATCATCAGGTTAAAGTTATTCAAAAATGCATGGAGGAGGAAATTCAATTGTTGAAAGAACTTCGAAAATCACTGCTGGCAAAATACTTCAGAGAAAATAATCCTCTAAATGCATCTTTTTCAGTTACAAAAAAACAAAAAATAACAAGTGACTCAGATATAGACTCATTGTTAACTATCATAAATGAAGGAGGATTCTCGAATTTGTCTAATTATGATGAAATGAGAAGCCTTTTGTATTATTATATTGGAAAAGAAGTTGTTGAGCAATATTATGATAAGAAAACCAAGAAAGTAAAACTTCGCAAGAAATGAAACTGATAAGTCTTAAAATAGGAGAAAGTTTTAGAAGCTTGCCTGCAAATTTTGAGGTTCGTTTTCTTGAAGATGGTCAAAATCTTGACCTTGAAGAATTCCGTCCTTTTTGTATGGTAGGTTTAAATGGTTGTGGCAAGTCTAATGTCTTGGAAGCCTTGGCGCATATATTCTATCAATTAGAATTGTGTGTGGCTGTTCATCTTCCTCAAAATATACTGTCAGATGATGAGAAACTAAGGACAGGTGGAACCATACAATCTTATCATCTGGAATATTTGTGGCATCCTAATTCGTTACCTACTTTTGAACTTAGCAATGCGAGAAAGGTAGTGATAGATAAAGAATTTGGCAAGGAACCGCAGATGTTTGTTTCATCTGTTAATGGTTCTGATAAGATTCAAGTCTCCCTGTCTTCTTCTGCTGTAAATCATATGGAGGCAGAAGGCAAGAAATACCTGCCCAAGTATGTCGTAGCTTATTCCTCTGGCGAAAATGAAACGTTGAGTATACCTTTTATAAAGAGCCGTTTGCTCCATCTTGATGAGTTTAAGGAATATACATATAAAGGTATAGAGGGAACTCCAACAACTGAAAATGGATTGATTTATGTTGATGCCAATATGAGTCAAGCGATACTTCTGTGTTGCCTATTGTTTGAAGAAGGCAAAACATTGTCTGGTCTTCGCAATATAGATTATACAGGAATCAGTAAAATTACGCGCTTTAGAATGTGTCTTAGGGAGAATTATTTCTCGGTTTCGTCTTTTGGAGACAAGGTGTCTTATTTTAAGGTGTTGTATGAAACACTTTTTAGAAAGTTCAAATCTTGCTCAACTATGTCATGGCGAGACGAAAGTAATGGGAATGCTGTTATCTATTATGATTTCTATGTCAATGATGCCACAAGGGATGCTTTTAAGGCGCATTTCAAATCTGGAATAGAGTGCTTTCAGGCTTTTCGACTATTATACGAATTGAATTATCATAAGATTGGAGAAGCTAAGGAAAAAGAGATATATGATTCTCAAGGCATATATACTGAGGGAAAATTTTCTTTGCCAGGACCGGAAGAAGATACATTCCATTTCTTGGATTTCTTTATCTCGAAAAAAATATCTAAGTCAGGAACTTGCAAGGAAATACTATTGAAAGCATTTTCAGATGGTGAACACCAGTTTATTCATACGATGGCAATCTGTTTATTGCTGAAAGATAGTGATTCTCTGATTCTGCTTGATGAGCCGGAAACCCATTTTAATCCCAATTGGCGTTCCCGCTTTATAAGCATGTTGAATGAGACGTTACATAATGGATGTTTACATTCAAGCAATGACATACCTACATGTAATTTCTTGAAGGAAGTATTGATTACTTCGCATTCACCATTCATCATTTCAGATTGTTTGCCACACCATGTATTGGTGCTATATAAAGATGAGGATGGACATACAAAGGCTGAAACTGCTTCCGAGCGAAGTATTAAAACATATGGAACTTCAATAAATGTCTTGACCGCAGAAATCTTTGGTAACTCCGATTCGATAGGTCAACGAGCTTATCAAGAAATGCAAGCAATTAAAGATGAAGCGAAAGATAAGGATAAAGCTATCCGTAAAATCAACAGCCGTTTCGGTGAGTCTTTAGATAAGCTGATAGCTATAAGTGAATTAAAGGAGAAGTAATTATGTTGTACCCTTACAAATATCCAAAAGCAAAAATCCAACAGTTGCAATCTTTTGTCAATTATATTATGTTGGAAGTTGTACTTAGGGCAAGGAAAATACCAGATCCGACTTTTTCTGTAGGATTAGTAATTCCTAAGTACGAGGACATTATCCGTGATGTAAATACTAAATATATTTTTGATCCTATTTCCGATATGTATTTAGACTCCAAGAAACTGGATCGTTTTCATCTGAAAATATTGCGTAAGGCTGTATTGGAGAACAATAGAATTGAGGAATTGTGCAATGGTGACAGTTCGCCTGTTAGGTATAACTACTTGAGTTCTGTTTTTACACAAGACTTCGAAAAAGACATGTTGGAGAACATAAAGACATTTTGTAGCAACCTTTATAAAAAATGTCTATCTTTGGCTCCTATTTATAAGTTGTTTGGAAATATAAAGGAATATCATGATATGGTAGTACAAAATGATGATAGATGCCATTTTTGTGGAAATACATCATTGGTCACTATGTATGAGCCTATGAGGAATGCTTTTGACCATTATCTTGCAAAACAGACTTATCCTTTTGTTTCTGTCAATTTTAAAAATTTGGTTCCTGTTTGTTATGATTGTAATTCTTTGTATAAAAAATCTAAAGATGTCTTGATGAAAGGAGAAAAACGTGTTAAGGCATTCTATCCATATACAAATCAATCATATTCAATTCTGGTAACGATAAAATTTAAGAAAGGTAAAGTATTTTCAGAAAACTTAAACCCTTCTGATTTTGATTTAAAATGTACTTGCAAGGGCTATCAGGAGCAAGTGGATAATTGGATGCGAGTTTATGGAATAAAGAAGCGATTTAAAGCAAAATGTTGTACTCCGACATTTAAAGCTTATTTGGCGGGCATATATGATGATGTTAAAATAAAAGGTATGTCTATAGATGAAAGTCTTCGGCATTTTGAGAATAACATGAATAATGACATGAATTTTCTGAAAGTTGCTTTTTTCAAGGCTGCGCTTTCTTCAATGGATTATTCTATTACCGCCGTTGGCGGAAATTAGTTTAATGTATTTGTTAAAATAAATATACAATGTATATGAAGGAAATGAACGAATTATTGCGCTTTTGCGCTAATGAATATGAGCGTATAGAGTGTGTGTCTTGCTCTTATTCTACTAATTATTCACAAAGTTGTGGACATGAATGTTACAATTGTTTGTTTAAAATTCATAGGGTGAATAATCTTGACGTGCATTATGATTGTGAGAGAATTTTACACAGGTATATCTTAAAGTTTCAGATAAGGTATGCTAGCGAGATGGCTCGTTGGTTTTCTTGTGTATTCAAAAATAAAAAGATAGAATCCCCATTTTTGGTGTGTTCTCTAGGATGTGGTCCTGCATCTGAACTGTATTCACTTTTTGCTTTAGCTCGGTATCTGTCTATAGATGAAGAGAAATTAATCTATAAGGGATTTGATTTGGATGCAAAATGGAAAGTTATAAATGATAAAGAAAAAGAATCATTTAATGGGAAAAATGTGGAGTTTATATATTCTGATTTTTTCGATTTTGCTAATAATACTACCAACCATATAGATGTCCTTGTCCTAAATTATGTCTTATCAGATATAATGCGGTATGATAAAGATGAAGCTGATAGTATTATTGATAAAGTGTATGAATTGCTAGAAGATGGAACTATAGAAACTGTTATAATAAATGACATTGCACTTTTTTATACTGATGAGCAACGCAAGTCTGCTTATGTATGTATGCGGAAACTTGAACAAAAAGTACGAGCTAGTCAAATCAAGGCTACTATTACTAAATGGAGTTTTTCTGAGCCCAAAGTATCAGGAATTCCACTTTATGGTTTAAAATATCCTTATAATACAACTGTGTTTGAATACCCACAAGAAATTACGAAATATTCTCCGTTTCTTATTTGTGACAGCATATCAATGATTATACGAAAATCTTAATAACGATGATTTTAAGTGTTAGCAGAAGAACAGACATCCCTGCATTTTATTCAGATTGGTTTTTCAATAGGATAGAAGCTGGTTATGTTGATGTTCGTAATCCAATGAACATTCATCGGGTTAGCCGTGTCAAAATTACTCCTGATGTTGTGGATTGTATTGTGTTTTGGTCAAAAAATCCGAAACCGATGCTTTCTAGGTTAGATAGATTGTCACAGTATCAGTATTATTTTCAATTTACACTAAATCCTTATGACCAACATATCGAAAAAGAGGTTCCTCTGAAAAGAAATATATTTGATACATTTCGGGAATTGTCAGAAAGGATTGGAAAAAAACGATTAGTTTGGAGATATGACCCAATACTCATTTCTAATAAAATAGACGTAAATTATCATATAAAATATTTTGAGGAGATAGCAAAACGCATATCAGGCTATTCTGAACGTTGCGTAATAAGTTTTGTAGATTTATACAAAAAAGTTGTTTCAAATGTTTCAGAACTTAATATTCGTGAGCCTAATTCTGATGAAATTGAAAAATTGGTCAGTGCTTTGGTTCCAATAGCAACTTCTTATGGATTTACTATTCAGAGTTGTGCGGAGCATATAGACCTAAGTGACTTTGGAATAAGTCATGGGGCTTGTATTGATCCTTTGTTGATTTCTCATTTGATCGGTCAGCCAATTCGTGTGCATAAAGATAAAAATCAAAGAGCAGAATGTGGGTGTGTCGAAAGCATAGATATTGGAGAATATAACACCTGTCAGCACTATTGTGCATACTGTTATGCTAATTTTAATTGCGGAGTGGTATCACGCAAAATAGAAAAGCATAATCCGAAATCCTCTCTTCTTATTGGAGAACTGCAGGATACTGACATTGTAAAAGAAAGAAAGGTTGCTTCGTTAAGAACTAAAATGCTTTTTGTGTAAATGTGAATTAATAGGCTAAATATACATATTCAATGAACCAAAAAATAATTAAACAACGCCAGTCTAACATAGAACTTCTTCGGAATATTTCTATGTTTATGGTTTTGCTTTTGCATTCTTCATTCCTTGCATTCGGCATACCGGAGGCTAATGATATTCACGGAGCACCGGCTATCTGGGGGCAGGATATTTCAACAAGGCTTGGGAATAGTTGCTGTGGATGTCTTTGTGCTGATATCAGGATGGTTTTCTATCAAGCCGAAGACGATGAGTGTTTTGGCGTTCTTATTCCAAATAGCATTCTTGAAAGTTCTGAGTTTCTTGATATTTCTGACTTTGGGGAAAATCGATGTCAACAAAGATACGATAACGGAGTTGTTGATGCTTAATTCTGGGCAGGGATGGTTTATAAAAGCATATCTTTTATTGTATATACTTTCACCAGTGTTGAATTCCTTTTCAGAGTAAGCAGTCATTTTAGGCCGTCTTGCGTACGTTAATAAAAATATATACCTTTGCCCCAAATTTTAAATTTGGGACAAAATGAATATAAACGAAGAAGGCAAGTACTATGCCTCAATGGTTCGTAAGTTTCGAACCGAGTACAAGAGCAAGAACCTTCATGGGTTCTGTAAAGAACAAAAAGTAAGCTATACCAAGATGCTTCATTGTTTGCGTAATGATTCTTATCGTAAGCCAAGTGCCAAGCCTGTGAGTTCAGATGAAGAGCAGGGCTTGCATCCACTGGTGGTAGAACCTGCAGATTCTGTCACGATAGAACCAGCAATTTTACCTGTTGGGCAAGATGTAGATTTGTTGCTTGATGATATAGAGTTGACCTTTGGTAGTAAGATTAGCTTGCACATAGGTAGCTGTTCCAAGTCAGCTTTGGTTTCACTGATCAAGGAAATGGAGGGAACACTATGTTGAGTTTATCAAGTGGTTTTAATTATTATCTGTGCAGTGAACCCGTAACCTTGCGTTATCGCCATGCTGGTTTGCGCAATTATATCAAGAGCCAACTTCATCGTGATCCAACTAATGGAGACATTTATATCTTCCTTTCAAAGGACAGTCATCGTGTTCGCATCTATTATTTTCATCATCAAGGCGAGATTCTTACTGAAAAGATACTCCATTTCGTCGAGCCTGTCTTCGATGAGAAAAAGGGATGCTATCATATCTCATGGGAGAGCTTTGTGTATCTGGTTGAAGGAATCGTTCTAAAAGACCGTAAGGTTGCTTTTAACGACCTGAATGATGAAAATGACGAAGAATTGGGTATGGATATTGAAGAGGTTGCCCAAGGAAAAATAGATGAAAAAGAACTCTTGAAAGAAGCTATTTGACATACAATATTTAACATAATGTATTGATATTCAATGCTTTATAATTTTGTTATCTCAAATATTTTTAGTATCTTTGTAGTATGAAATCAGAAGAGAAATCCATACAGGCTATAAGTGCGCAGGCGCATAGCGAGGCAGCTGACAACAGGTTGCTCCGCAAGAAACTTCAGGCTCGTGACAAACGGGTGGTGGAGCTTGAGGCTATGGTTTCTAACCTGAATAAGCAGCTTTGTGAAAAGGTAGACCAGCTGAATGACATGATGCAAAAACTTGTGGCATTCATGACTGGTAATGGAGAGATTAATCTTTCAGACTCTCTTCGTGAAGCTGTAGTTGCGGGAGTGCGTGCTGAGTTTGAGGCACGTGAACAAAAGCTAAAGGAAACATATGCAAGTGAGTTGGAGAAACTTACTTCTGATTTCAATGCTCGCTTGGCAGCAAAGCAGAATGAGATAAATCAATTGAAAGGCATAAATGATGGGGATAATCCGACAACCACAATGCCAAGTAACTCAAACTTGAAGACGTAATGGAGAAAATTTACCTCCATAGTGATGGTGCACCTATCTATAAGTGCTACGATGTTGGAGAGTTAATACAACGAATAGCCTGTTTGGTTCATATGCGAAGACCGTTCTTCAAATTGAAGGATTTTTCGAAAGATGCCATGATGATATTGAAGTTGTTTGATGCAATCTTCCGTGAGGACAAGCTGATAAAGGCAGAATTCTCAAATCCTGATGACATTCGGCGAGAGCGAGTACTTCGCATAGCTCCTATGCTTAATGATTTGAAATCATATTTGGATAAATTGGCAAAGAACCTTGAGAAGGAGGAAGAACCCGAACTTCTCAAGGCAGTGAACTATGCCCTTACTGAATATCCTTGTATGTTGCGCTGTTTGGAGGATGGTAGTCTTGATCTCTCGAACAATGTATGTGAGCGACAGATTAGAAGAATAGCGAAGTATCGCAATAATAGTTATTTTGTTGGCAGTCCGGAATCAGGTGTGCGCTTTGCTCGCTTGATGTCCCACTTTGCCAATATCCGAAAGCACAATTTGGATCCTGTGGAGTATCTTTGCGATGTGTTCCGCAGAATCAAGAAAACGGCAAAGGACAAATTGGTAGACTTACTCGCTCATAGATGGCAGCTGTCAACAGTTACTTCTTGGGCATAAATTCAAATGACTTTTTCTTAAAAGATAATAAAAAGCATTCACTTTAGGGCTTAACGTGCCTAAAGTGACCGCTTACAAGGCTTGGATGGCTATATCGTAGCCGAGAAGAATGGACAACTGCTTGTCTGCTCTTTGAAAGAAGAACAGAGAATTAAGGAGTATGGAAAGTAATATCTGTCAAATCAAACTTCAGGTAATAATAAAAGAATTGCGAAGAATACTTTGCTTCTTTACTTCCGAATGCTCTTTATGATGGTGGTGTCGCTGTACACGAGCCGAGTCATACTAAATGCGTTGGGAGTAGAAGACTTCGGAATCTATAATGTGGTAGGTGGAGTCGTGGCGATGTTCTCTGTCATGTCAGGATTATTGTCGGCAGCCATCAGCCGATTCATCACATATGAGTTAGAATGTGGAGATAAAACTTGGAATAATAGTAAACTATATACACAGAAAAAATGAACAAAAATACTACATTGATAATTTCGACAATAGTTATCTTATTAGGTATCTTTATTGAAAACTATTGGGTTCTCATAGTTTCTTATATTGTGCTGTTTGGTATCATATATCTTTTGTGTCAGCGTTTAAAATCTGAGGACGAAGAGCAAGAGGAAAAGAAAAATACGTACATACTTATTTCAAAAGAAAGGTTGTCGAATATATTTTTGTCACAAACTACAGATGGCTGGAGTTATGCATTGTCTTTTGCTTCAACAGTTTTCTTTACATGTTTAATTCCATTGCTTACGGTTAACTCGTTCAATGAATTCTTGGGGTTGAAAGCAATAGAGGTTCAAGCAATATTTAAGGTCGTCTTTGGGCTAAGTATTCTTGCAATAATAATCATCTTAGTGCACAATTTGAAAAATGGATATGTTATCAAACCAGATTCTATGAAGATGAAAGAAGAAATCATCAAAAACAACATGTTCGACAGTGACAATACTGTAATATTGATTTTTCCAAAAATAGAAAAAGGCAAACTTGCATTTTATGTCAGCAAAAATTCCAATTGGGATCAGAGTATGTTTTTCCCTTATTTGTCTTTAGACGAGAATGAGGATATTAATGAGAAAAATGACATTATCATGAAAATTTCTCAAAAGTTCAATCTCTCTTTTGCTATTGATTATGAGTATTTGCAGAAGATGGATCATGAGAATACAAAACTCAATTCAAAGTCTTTGCCACACAACATTAAATACAAGTATCTTTTTGTTTATCCTAAATCACGATTTTATATTAGTGAAATGAACAGAGTCTTGGAAGACTCAGGATATACAGCCATACCTCTGGAAGACTTGAAGAAAGATTCCAAAACCATTATGCATAATGGTGATGTGATTAATCAAGTAGAGAACAAAATCAACTTGATAAGTCCATTGGCAAATGCGAAGATTAACGGTCGAACAAAGATTATTTGGAATTTATACAAGGGTTGCTCTAATGGATGTTCTTTTTGTGCCTATGGTCTTCCAAAAGACGAACAAGCAGATTTTTCTGTAGAAAGAGCAAAGAAAATCATAGAATCATTGACTTATCTAAATATAAAGGAAATAGATATTGCTACAGGAAACAAAGTTGATTCATTGAAACTTAAAGAAGTGATAGAATATGCTTCTTTAAAATTGCATAATAAGATAAGTTTGACAACTACATCAGATGTGATAAAGAAGATGGACAAAGGCTTTCTGAAGAAGCAGCATATCAATATAGAGCTGACCTATGACTATCCACAAGAAAACAGTACTTTCAAATATCGTCCGAAAGAATATAGTGAGGATAATTATAAGTTAGCAAAGTCTTTGGTATCAGATGGAATAAAGGTTTCTGCATTGGTTGTGCTTCATCCAGACTTAAATAATGCCCAACTTTTGAAAATCAAGAAAGACTTGTCAAAGCTTAAAATTACAGATATCTTGTTCTTGCGTTTAATGCCAGTGGGAAAGCAGTCGTTTAATTTATATCCATCAGAGTTGAAGCGGAAAGAACATTATTCTTCTGCAAAAAAGATAGTAAAAGAAAACAAGATATATCGTTTTCACTGTGCGTTGTCTGCAATAGACGACATGGACGGAAAGAAATATTGCGATATAGGAATAGACAAGTTGGGCATTGATGCTGATGGAAAAGTATATGCATGCCCATGGGCAGAACATATTGCTAACAAAGAAGATTCACCATTCTATTTAGGTGATTTGCTTATCTCAGAAAATGCAATGTCAATGTTGTCTGAATCAGAAAATTACTCAAAGATATTAAGCCATGCCAATAACGGAAAAGCTTGCAAGGTGTTCTCCTATTTGCAAAGCGGAAATATCTTCTCCAATCAGGATGTTCTATATTGATTAAGTTGGTTACAAAATTATTATTATACTGAGCCCACTTTAAACAGGTCTTACTTTTTAAAGTGGGCTCTTGACTCAAGTTTCGCATGTAAGCTTCGCACGCCCTGAACCCACGGTCACCGGTGCGTAGCGGAAAGGTAAAGGGCGCCTTGCTGATTGCTTTTATACCCAGAGCGTTGCCCTGGGATAGGAGCTTTTGGGCTTTCAGCCCGTACTAAACCACATGCGAAACATCATAGATGAGTCTACTTGAAAAGTCAGAGCACTATCAATTTGAAAGTTAAACAGCAAAAATAAGCCAAAAACAGGCTCGTAAATGCAATTTTTCATATAGAAAGGCTCTTCTTATGCTTTTTAGTTTTAAACTGTAAGCATTTTGAAGTACACCTCTATTTTGATGGCACTTTTTAAAGTGGGCTCAGTAAATAAGACGATTCTATGGAAAAGGATTTTGTGTTTGTTGATACTAGTGTATTTTGTAAAGCTAATTATTTTGTGAAAGATGGAACTATTAGTCATTTATTCCAATTGCACGACAAGGAAAGAATATTACTATTAATGCCAACTATTACAAAAAGAGAAGTACAAAAAAACTACAGGCAGGATTTGGTTGAGCAATTTGACAAGTTGTCTAGGTTACATAAATTAAAAAATATAGAGACCTATAACTTGCCTGTTATGAACAAAGATGATATTTGTAAAGAGGTTAACTGTAAAATCTCGGAAATGATGAATCATGTTTGTGAATTGGATTATTCTTATTGTCAAGATGTCGAGGCCGTCTTTGAAAAGTATTTTGAGAAACAATATCCGTTTGCAGGAAAAGGAAAGGAAAAGGAATTCCCAGATGCTTTTGCATTGCAGGCAATAGAAAAATATGCTGCAGACAATCAGATTAAAAAGGTTATTGTTTTGTCTGAAGATGGTGATATGGCAGGCTATCAAAATCCTGTCTTGGATACATCAGAAGATTATAAAATGTATTTGTCTCGTAAATTAAAGGAAGATGCAGATTTGTCTGGGTTTGAAGAAGCATTAAATGATTCTCTTCCAAATCTTGAGCGGCAAATAAATCTGAAGGTTGAGGCTCTTTTGACTAATCCTGGTACTTATCAAGAAGTTATTAATTTAAATGAAGTGAGTGATGTTAGTCTGAATAGATTTAAGGTGATACTCAATTCGAAGGATTATTATATAACTTCTATCAATGAGCATTCTATAGATATTGATTTGCATGCCAAGGTGGATTTTTCTGTATGTGTAGAATATTTAGATTTAGAATCCAGTTATTATGACCGAGAGTATGATCAATGGTTAGTCCGTAATTTTGTATTTAACAATATTGTAAGATCTGATAATATTGTTGTAAAACTAAAATATTCCATAGATATGTTACATTTGGAAGTTAGCGATTATGGTATAGATAATTTGGAAGATGAAATAAATGGTAGAATATTTTAGGCCTTAAATATAGTCTATTATGAGTGAAGAACAATACAACGAATTGCTGAAAACTTACACAAAGGAGGTTTTAGCAAATATGATAAAGGCAGATATACGACAAAGGTTCCCTGAACCTTACGCCAGTATGTATTGCCAGCAGTTTGATAATTTCAAGAACGTTGCAGATTTCTTTGAATTTGCAGCTAGGTTGATGAAGAGACAATAACAAAGTAGGTATTCATTTAAATATAAACAATTATGGGAAGTAGTGGACCAGGTAATTTTAGCGATTACTCAAATTATCCAAGAGCAATAAAAGGTGTGACTGGTGGGGTTGATTCTGAAGACAAGTGCGCTCTTGCTTTTTCAACTCTTATTGAAGATGTTGATACTTGTGAGTATTACAGTAAAAAGGGAATGCTCCCAGGTGTTGGAACTGAAGTCTATGTTGACTTCAAGGTCAGATTGGTTGTGAAAAGCAATGATGGACTCATTATTGGTTATTTACCAACGAAATACAATTACTTGCGCAACTGTATTGTGAAAGGCTTCACTTATACTGGCATTGTTTCCGTTGCAAGTTCGACGCCTATCAATACAGTTGTAGTTGATATCACTCCAAGTGCAGTATGAGTAAGTTCTGTATACTAGGCTATATCTTTAATGATGTTACATTAAAGTCTGCTGCAACATCTGTAATAAAGATGAGATTAGGGGGAATTGTACATGCTGCCAGAGGTATGTATGCAGTTGGCGAAGAATATAGCGTTGCATATTTTGCTCCTTCTTATTTAGATAGTCATATAAAACATTATCTGAAAGAGATAGGGTGTACAGAGGTTATAAAACTGGGGAATGTGACAAATTCACCAAATACGGTCTTGATTCAGGAGGTCCAAGAGGTTGGCGACCAAGGTTATAACTTTTTGTTGGATGAAAACGTAGAGGTAGTTTATGATGATTCGCAATTAGCTAAGCTTGACAAGTTTGAAAAGATCTTGTTGTTCGCTGGTAATTTCGATATGTCTAAGATAATGAGGCATAATACACATGCTCAATACTACCTGGATGTAACGAATGATGTAGAGTGTTTAGCCGACTTGGGAGGGAGCCATTTTAGAACCCTTTTTCTCTCTACTTCTTCAACTTTGTTCAAGAATGATTATTCCGATATCGATTCTTTAGTAAATGATTGTCAGAACATTTGTGAACAATTTGTATTGAAAGAAAACAGAGGCGGTAGTAGAGCTTATGATTATGCTGTGAAGAAGATTGTATCAATACCATCTATGACTGTTCCAGTCGTACATTCTGTAGGAGTTGGAGATGTCTTTGATACGATTGTCGCAATATATGACCAACGTTCATCCTTTGAGCACAACTTGCTCAACGCTTCTTATGTGGCAGCGGAATATGCACAAACAACTTTCATTGATGAATTTAGGACTATGGCTCAACATTATCTGAACTTACCAATAGAAGATAAGCAAAAGCATGATGGAGTTTTGTTGTCATGGGATGTCAGAAAGGAAATCAATATCTATATTGCTGCTCCAGATTTCGGCTTTGTTGATACTAAACCAATTGACTTCATATGTCAAGCTTTAGAATATCATAATTTTACACCACGAAGACCCATTAAGGAAAATGGTCAAATGTCGAAAGAAGCTGGCAAGGCAGAGAGGCAGAAACTGTTTCAATCAGACATGGCATTGATTGAATCTTGTCAGATGACGCTTGCAGTTCTCTTGTATAATGATCCAGGAACATTGATTGAGATTGGGGTTGCAGCAGAAAAAGGGATGCCGGTGTTTGTGTATGATCCTTACTCTATTGCGGAGAATTGTATGCTAACGGAAATTCCGAATGTAGTGTCTGCATCTGCAGACCTGATAATTTCAGAATTATTTAAATATGCTTCAAAAATATGGAAACAGAACTAACTAAGGGTGTTGTCTTGGTATCAGGGGGATTGGATTCAACAACATTGATGTATCAGTTTGTTGCACAGAATGTGGAGTTTGTACCACTTTTCATCAACTATGGGCAACATTGCGCTAGCAAAGAGTATGATACGCTTTTAAAAGTTATTCCAGAGAAATACAAAGACAAAATAGAAACAATAGATATATCTTCAATCTTCAAGTATTCAAAGTCTAAATTCATCCGTCCTGTTGATTTGTGGAAAGATGATATAAAGGCTGAAGATTTATATATACCCTATCGTAATGTGCTGTTGATGACAGTTGCAGCCTCTTTTGCCCAAACTCTAGGATTAAACAAGGTATATGCTGCTTTCATTAATAGCAATCATGCAAAAGAAATAGATTGTTCTTCTGCATTCTTTGACAAGCTGGAAGGGCTACTGTCTGAGTATGGGGCTGTTAAGATAGAGATGCCTTTCCGAAACCTGTCAAAATATGAAGTTGCGAAATTAGGAATAGAGCTAAAGGCACCTATTGGGGCTACTTTTTCATGCCAGGCATCTCCGGATATTCCTTGCGGAGCATGTCCTAATTGTGTGGATAGATTAAATGCATTAAAGGAACTTAGTTTAGAGTCTATAAAACATGGATAAACCTTTAGCCGCCAAGGTTCGTGATCTTATCACACATATAGGTAATACACGAGGTTTCCATCTGATAGCAGCTCCAGATTGCCCCTATAGAAATCACATAGGTGCATTGCTTACGGATGTCGTGTTACAAGCTGGTTTAAACTATCAGCATGTTGTAGCCCCGAGGGTCTATAAGGTTTTAAACGATTATCCTGTTGCCTATACCGTTAACAGATTTTCAGCGGTATTACAAAAGCATTCTATAGAAACAGTCCTTGATTGGCATGATTGTGAAAAGCAAATTAGGATGATTCGAATATTAGAGTTTTGCAAGGCTCAGGGCATCCAGGATTCTTATCAATTAAAGCTTTATCTGGTAAATAGCAAATTAAATTCCGCAAAGTTTAAAAGCATTAAGGGCATTGGTGATAAAACTTATGATTATTTGTTGAAACTTCTGGGTGTTGAAAGTGTCGCAGTCGATAGGCATGTATATAAATTCGTCTCGGATGCTGGCATCATTTATAAAAATTATAAAGAAGCTAAACAGATAGTTGAATATGCCGCTGATATGATGCAAGTATCAAGAAGAACTCTAGACTATAGTATTTGGTTGTATATGTCAAATAAAAAACGTGGTGTTCAGCTTGAATTATGTTTTGAATAGTATTCATTGCTAATAATTGAGTTCTTTCATTTGAAAGAGATAGAGGATACTATAATTTGGTAGAATGAAAGAAATGAGTTTTTGAAATCAATAGAATAGTAAATGTCAAATCAAACATCAGATAATAATAAACGAATAGCAAAGAATACGTTGCTTCTATATTTGTTGTATCGTAGTTTTTGAGGCGATGTATATAGCAAGGATATTGAGATAACTGAGAATATTGTGAGTGAGGAACAATACAACGAATTGCTGAAAGCCTACACCAAGGAGGTTTTGGCAAATATGATAAAGGCAGATATACGACAAAGGTTCCCTGAACCTTACGTCAGTATGTATTGCCAGCAGTTTGATAATTTCAAGAACGTTGCAGATTTCTTTGAATTTGCAGCAAAGTTAATGAGGAGATAACAATATATTTATTACCAGTCTTTGTTTTTCTCTGACTTATGTAAATAAGCATCAAACTTAGGCATATAGTATCGTTATTCCCAGGCGGTCCCATCCCGCAAAAACTGGCGTAGACCTTTGAGGGTCCGTCAACCTTATAGCGTAGCGGTTCTGAGCACCGGAGGGCGGTTACATCCTCTCGTCCCTGAGGGAAGAGAGGCTTGGTGAGAAAGGTGGAGCCTTCCTTAACGGTAAGGAAGGACGGGTAGGCTTTCGAAAAAAGCCTTTTTTAATGGTAAGGAAGGACGGGATGATTTTAGAAAAAAGAAAAAAACACTATATCATGATGAATGATTTTAAGAATATTAAAGTAGCCGTAGCCGGAACAGGCTACGTTGGTCTGAGTATAGCGACCCTGTTATCTCAGCACCATCACGTAACAGCAGTAGATGTAATCCCCGAAAAGGTAGAGAAGCTCAACAATAGAGTTTCACCCATACAAGATGATTACATTGAGAAGTATCTGGCAGAGAATAAACTGAATCTGACAGCAACCCTTGATGGCAAGTCAGCTTATGCTGATGCAGACTTCGTTGTGATTGCAGCACCAACCAACTACGACCCAGTAAAGAACTACTTCGATACAACCCATGTTGAAGAAGTGATAGACCTGGTATTGGAGGTGAACCCAGACGCAGTGATGGTCATTAAGAGCACTATCCCAGTAGGCTATACCCGCAGTCTGTACCTGAAGTATGCCAAGAAGGGCGTCAAGAAGTTCAATCTCCTCTTCTCTCCAGAGTTCCTTCGTGAAAGCAAGGCACTCTACGACAATCTCTATCCAAGCCGTATCATCGTAGGCTATCCAAAGCTTATTGACCGCCCCGAGTTTGCAGAAGAAAACGAGGCAATAAAGGCTGTGACTGATGTAGAGAAGATGAAAGAAGCTGCCAAAACCTTTGCAGCACTCTTGCAGGAAGGTGCTATCAAGGAGAACATTGACACCTTGTTCATGGGCATGAAGGAAGCCGAGGCAGTGAAACTCTTCGCCAACACCTATCTCGCCCTTCGCGTAAGCTATTTCAACGAACTCGATACTTACGCCGAGGTCAAAGGTCTCGATACCAAGGCCATCATTGATGGAGTAGGACTCGACCCACGTATCGGTACCCACTATAACAACCCAAGCTTCGGTTATGGTGGTTATTGCTTGCCAAAGGATACCAAGCAGCTTCTGGCAAACTATGCCGATGTCCCAGAGAATCTGATAGAGGCGATTGTGGAAAGCAACCGCACACGCAAAGACTATATCGCCGATGCCGTATTGCAGAAAGCTGGCTGGTACAGTTATTCAGAAAATAACCAGTTTGGTGTCGAAGTAAATTCATGCGTTATCGGCGTTTATCGCCTGACGATGAAATCTAATTCCGATAACTTCCGCCAGTCAGCCATACAGGGCATCATGAAGCGTATTAAGGCAAAGGGTGCAGAGGTCATCATCTATGAACCAACACTCGAAGAGGGTAGCACTTTCTTTGGTAGCAAGGTAATTAATGACTTGGCTGCTTTCAAGGCTCAGAGTCATGCCATCATCGCCAACCGCTATGATACCTGTTTGGATGATGTGAAGGATAAGGTATATACAAGAGATATATTTAGAAGAGATTAATTTTTTCCAGGAGATATGGATTTTATCATTAAGACTATCCATATTGACCAATCTAATCTATCCAGCATCATTGATGAGATGACGCTTTCTTTTTATGGTAAGCATCCAACCCCTATTTTGGCGGTTCAGATGGTGTCTGGAAATATAGATGGTTACAGTTGTAACGTGTAAATGGTAATGATGTAGTCAAGAATCTACCGGATTTGAAAAATGCAATACTCAACAAAATACTTTCAGCCAATTTGTTCATATATTTGATAACAGAGGTTGGAGGCTTTGTTTCGTACCAAAAGATTGCAAACGAATTCGACAGCCATCCATTTATTGGGTTCTGTCATAGTATTTTTATCATTGTGTTCTGTTTGCTCGCAGGACACGTTATATTGAAAATCTCAAAATTAATTTTACGTAATGTCTGATATTTCAGCAAATGACAAAAGAATAGCAAAGAACACGTTGTATCTGTATATGAGAATGCTCATTACATTAGTAATAGGTCTTTTTACAGCTCGTGTTACGATTAATGCACTTGGTATCCACGATTACGGATTGATGAATGTAGTTGGTGGAGTAATGGGCTTTTTAGCATATTTCAGTTCCCTTTTGAGTCAAGGTACATCTCGCTTTCTTACCGTAGGCTTAGGCAAGGGCGATATGAAGCAACTACGAAATATTTTTTCTGCTTGTGGAACAATCCATATAGTATTGGCCCTTGTAACGTTGATACTTGGCGAAACTGTAGGTCTTTGGTTTGTCAACTATAAATTGGTCATTGATCCCGACCGAATGTTTGCTGCCAATTATATCTATCAGTTAACGCTTTTCTCCAGTTTCCTTGGCATCACGCAGACACCATACATAGCAAGCATCACTTCTCATGAAAAGATGTCCACTTTCGCTTTTATGAGCATCTTGGATGTGGTATTCAAACTTACAATTGTGGTCATGTTGCTTTACATTGATACAGACAAGTTGATAATGTATTCTACATTCTATTTCTGTACTAATTTGTTTATGTTCTTCTTGTATCGCATCTATTGCTTACGCAAATTTGAAGAATGTAATATGCATTTACGTTGGGATCCTAAGCTATACAAAGAAATATGGAATTATGTAGGTTGGAATTCTATTGGCACATTTGCCTTCATGGCCAACAACCAGGGTATAACAATTCTCTTAAACATGTTCTTCTCTACTGTTGTAAATGCTGCCAGAGGTATCGCAACAACGGTAAGCAGTCAGGTCAGTGGCTTTGTTATGAATTTCCAGGTTGCAGCAGGTCCGCAAATATATAAACTGTATGCAAAAGGAGAATACCAACAAATGAACCGTTTGGTGTGTAATACAGCCAAATACTCTTCATATCTATTGATCCTAATAGGTTTGCCTGTCTTTATCAAGACAGAAATATTAATAAAGCTATGGCTCGGCAACATACCTGAATATGTTATTCCTTTTATCAGAATAACTTTGATAGAGTTGTTCTTCAAGGCGATAGACTTCCCTATAGGCAATGGTATACATGCGTTTGGCAAGATGAAGCTGCCGAATATAACTTCATCTATAGCCTACATTTCTGTTCTACCTCTCACTTATATCTTCCTCCGTTTGGGAGCCTCACCGGTTATTGCATATATAATAGCATGTGTTTCATATCCGTTAGCTATGGCATGCGACTTGTGGATTCTTAACAAATTCTCTGGATTTAGCATTAAGTTCTATTTGTTACATGTCCCGTTTAAGAGCATACTTATCATTTTGCTTTCTGCAATATTACCGGTTTTTGTATCTAACTCATTTGAAGATGGTTGGCTAAACCTTATATTGACGTCTGCTGTTTGTGCAATGGTTTCAGCTGTTCTTGTCTTCTACATTGGTTTGGATGCGGAGATGCGTGAGAAGGTTCTTAGAAAAGTAAAAAACAAGTTGGCTTTTGTGTTCAACAAAAATACATAAGGAATGCAACACTATAATCCGGCAATCACATACTTGAAGGCTCTTGGAATAATCCTCATGGTTTTTGGACATTCTGGCACAGAGCAACATGTTAAAGATTTTATCTATATGTTCCACATGCCGCTTTTCTTCTTCGCATCTGGCTTCTGTTTCAAAGATAAGAACTTGTCTTCACCAAAGTTATATGTGCAGAATAAATTAAAAAGTATATGGTGGCCATATGTGAAATGGGGACTGTTATTTCTCTTGCTTCATAATTTGTTGTTCCACTTGAACGTTTATAACGACCAATATGGATATAAGGAGAGCGTATCACATCTCTATGATTTGTCTGAATTCAGGCATATAGCATACGTTATTGTCTTTAAAATGCAAGGTGCGGAACAGCTGCTTGGTGGCTATTGGTTCCTTAATGCATTGTTTTTCGGATCAATTATTGCATGGATCACAATTCGCTATATACGCAATCCGTTATCGGGGGGGGGTAATTCTGCTTTGTATATGCACCATACTCAATAAGACGTGTTATAGTTTGCCATTCTTCGAATTGCAGACACAAGCATTTTCTGCAGCATTGTTAATTGTTATTGGTTATGCTTTTGCAAAATTTAAAATAAAGCCGTTCAATAATTGGCAAATCGTATTGGTGCTGATATTGACGTTGGTTGGATCTTTCTTCCGTAACAATATGGAAATGGCATTGGTTTCATATAGCAACAAGATATTTGCTCCATATTTGTTGATAGCAACACTTGCAACCTGGTGTTTCTATTCTCTTTTTGAAAAGATGAATACAGCACAAGGAACGTGTACTAACATATTAAATTATATAGGAATGAACACCCTGACTATTCTAACTTGGCACTTTCTAACTTTTAAGATTGTTTCATTAGTAATTATAAGTATCTATGATTTACCTATTGCTCGGCTTGCAGAATTTCCTGTTATATATGAATATGCAGAACAAGGGTGGTGGATTGCTTACTTTTTCGTAGCTATAACAACCTGTTATGGTTTGATATATTGCAATGGTTTGATAAAAAACAACTGGTTGAAACTATAATTTTTTAATTATGACAAAATATACATTTCTTCTCCCTGCCTACAAGCCAAATTTCTTGGAAGAGGCATTAAGGAGTATTAAAGAACAGACATATACAGATTTCAAGGTGATAGTGAGCGATGACTGCTCACCTCATGATTTGAAATCAATATTTGAAAAGACTTGCGGTGATGACCCACGCTTCGTTTTCCGCCGTAATGAGAAGAATATGGGTGGAAAGAGTCTTGTTTCTCATTGGAACCTCCTTGTCAATATGTGTGATACGGAATATTTCATCATGGCAAGCGACGATGATGTATACGAACCTGAATTTATGAAAGAAATAGATAGTCTCGTATGCAGGTATCCTAGTGCAAATCTTTTTCGAGCTAAAGTTCGTGAAATAGATGAACATGGTATAGAAATAAGGCAAGAATTACCAACACAAGAGTATTTAGATCCTTTGCATTTTATAGAAAGAATGTATAAGACAGGGTTTATTTCTTGTGAAGCAAATTATGTATACAAGACAAAAGTATTAAAGGACAACAATGGGTATGTGGATTTTCCTAAAGCCTGGTTTTCTGATGACGCCACACATATCATGATGGCTATGGCTGGTTGTTGTACTACTCAAAAAGTGGCATTTTCTTATCGTACTTCTGAGTTGAGTATTTCTGGTAACCGCTGTGGAAAAAACGAATGCATTGCTAAATTAAAGGCTTCTTATGATTTTTTTGAATGGATGAACAAGTTTATCCATCAATTTGATACTAATGATGAATTGGTCCGTAGTATAAAAGAAGAATATAAAGCTAAGGTTGTACGTAATGTAAAAGACTTCATATATGGTTGTCCCTTCCACTATTTTATAAGGTATCTAATTGTGTGTCCCTGTTCTTTAGAATTAAATCGTGTTCGAATGTTTGTTCATTGGTTTAGATGGAGATTATAATTAAAACAAAATAAAAATGAAGGAAAGACAAAGTAATATTGAATTGCTTCGGTGTTTTGCGATGTTATGTATCATAGTATATCATCTACTAATCTTTGTAGTAAGTCCGTTGCATCAAGGAGAGTCTCTATATCAGGCATTACAAATGGATTTGTTCAATCACCGATATTGTTGATATTTGTTCTGATTATATTTGCTTTGGGTACAATGCTAATTATGGTTAGTATAGATAAACTTCTAAATCCATTATGGGACAGGCTTATTGCATTTGCTGCAAAATATGATGAAAAGTGGAACACTAAACAATTGCGTTAAATATGAATATTTTTAATTTTATTAAGTCGCTATATTTCAATTTCCGTTATCTTCCTTTCAAACAAGCTGTTTATATGCCTGTATGGATAACTACGAACTTTCATGTTCATGGTCTTAAAAGAGGACAACTGATATTGCATCAACCCTATCGCAAGAGTGTCTTTTTAGGTGATTGCGGAAGTCCTGGCTTGCAGGAAATGAAAGGTGGACTTTATTTCACACATAACACCAAACTGATTCTTCATGGTTTTACAGTTATATCACAGGGTTCCGTCCTAAGAATGGACGAAGGATCTTCTATAGAATTAGGCAAGAGATTCTATTGCAATAAAAATTGCTATTTCAGAGCTTCTCAGAATATAGCCTTTGGCGATGATTGTCTGTTAGGTTGGAATGTGCAGATTAACACCTCTGATGGCCATGCGATAATACACAACGGGGAACAGAGCATTTCAGAATCACCTGTAACTATAGGTAAACATGTTTGGATTACTTCTAACACAATCCTCACAAAAGGTGTTTCTGTAGCAGATGGGTGCATCATAGCTCAGGGTGCTGTCGTAACCAAATCTATAGAAGAACGGAATTGTTTGATTGGTGGTGTTCCTGCAAAAATCATATCAAAGAACATAGAATGGAGAAAATAACAAAAGTTTCAATTATTATTCCAATATATAATACAGGAGATAAACTTGTACGTTGTCTTGAAAGCGTTCTCAATCAAACGCATGTTGATTTCGAATGTCTGATGATTGACGATGGAAGTAATGACCAGTCTCCACGTATCATAGACGAGTTTGCTGCAAAAGACTCAAGATTCACAGCTATTCACAAGCCGAATGGCGGTGTAAGTTCTGCTCGCAATGAAGGATTGAGAATTGCAGGAGGTGAATGGGTCATATTCCTTGATAGCGATGATACTATAAGGCCTAATCATGTTGAAGCTATGCTTTCTGTGGTTGAAGACGTAATAGATATCGTTTTTACAGGCTTCGAGCAGATTGCATCAGGAAATCAAATTGTGAAAGGACATGCCTATGATAGGCGAACATATAAAGGAAAAGACGGCATAGCAAAATTCCTTGACGAAACAGAAGCACTTAACTTCATGATACCTTGGGACAGAATGTATCGTCGCAGCGTTATAGCAAAAGAAGGAATACAGTTTGATACAAAACTATCTTTGTCAGAAGACCGTTTGTTCTGCTATCAGTATCTGTTGCACACAAGTGGCATTGCCACCATCTCTGATATAACTTATGTGCACGATGCTACAGATCAGAATTCATTATCCAACCGCTTCTATCCATTCTCTGTAAACGCATATCGATACGACACATTCGTTGATGCCACTGAGAAACTTATGTCTGTTTACACTCTTCCCGACCATGCAATATTCTTGTTATGGAAATACACATGGGATTTGATGGTACAGACTCTTTCTTCCTTACATGACATCAAGAAGAATGTATTTAAAATTTCAAGACTGCAGGAAACGTTCTTTCATAATCATTTCGGATGGAAACTATACGACATGGCACATAGTACATCCGAAGTAAAGGACTTTACACAGAACAATCAGTTTCAAATTATCTACAAAGAAAAATTCTTAAAGTGGAATCTGACTCGATTAATCGAATTCATATTATATAAACTACATATTAAAAGATAAATGAAAACCCCGATAGTATATACCTTGATTAGCTCCGAGAAAGATTACTTCTTGGAGGAGTTGTGGGTGTCGCTTTATTCTCTTCGCCAGTTCCATCCTGAGGTGACGGTCAACGTGCTGGTGGATGAATCGACGAAGAAGTATATGGAGCGATTCCCGAAACTTTGCGACATGATAACCAACATTGTTGTTGTACCGGTGCCAGAGAACTATAACGCTAAGCAGCGTTCACGAGTCATTAAGACCACGGTGCGCAACGTGATTGATGGTGCATACCTCTTCATTGATACGGATACGGTTATCTGCAAGCCGTTGGATGATATTGACAACCTTACTTGCGATATGGCAGCTGTACCCGATGGTCATCTGCATCTGTCTGAATGTATGTTCCCACCGACAAACTCAGTGAATAAGATTTTCAAAACGGATGTTTCCGACTCTAACTACTGGTTTAACTCCGGTGTTATGTTTGTTGCAGACAACGAACTGACACGCAAATTCTACAAACGTTGGAATGAGAACTGGACATATTCTTGTTTCGAAAAGGGACAAAGTCAGGACCAACCGGCTCTGCTTGCTACAGACAAGGAGTTTGGTTACATAATCTCTGAGCTTCCTGGAATATACAACTCTCAGGTGGCAATGTCCTTAAAATACTTTGCAGATGCAGCGATTGTTCACTGGTGGCACATGAGTTTCATTGAGAACCAGGACTATTCACCATTCTTCAGCTTGCAGATATACAAAGATGTGAAGACAGCGAAAGGTCTCACGGCAGACATCAAAGAACTCATAATGCATTGCAAGCAGAGTTTCGTATCGCCAACTATGCCTGTAGGAAAAGAGCATATCTATTTTCTGTTCTCTCCGGCAGGTAAAATCTTCAACAGAATCTACAAAGAGGGTGGGGCAGCAAGTTTTTTAATGAACAAGTGTGCCGCTGTCTTGGAAAAGATTCATAAATACACAAAGAAAAAATGATATCAGTAGTAATACCTTTATATAATAAGGAGGCGTCTATTGCGCAGTCTCTGAAGAGCGTGCTCTCACAAGAGTACGACGATTTTGAGGTTGTGATAGTGGACGATGGTTCTACGGACGGATCGGTTGGTGTTGTTGAGGCTATAAACGACCCGCGCATCCGACTGATAAAGCAGGAGAATGGTGGACCGAGCATGGCTCGTAACACTGGTGTGAAGAATGCTAAGGGCGAGTGGATACTGTTCCTTGATGCAGACGATGAATTCTTGCCTGGGGCGTTCACAACATTTCATAATTTAAGTGTTAGTCATCCAGAGATAGAGTTGTTTTGTTGTTCTTCTATATACTGTATCAATGGTGAACAGCAAGGTGAGCCGTTTTCCTTTGAGGAAGGCGTATTAAAAAATCCGTATGCAGCTCTGTTCTTCCATAACTATGCTGCACGCACTGGTGACTTTATGTGTTCCCGTCGTGTAGCTTTAGCATGTCCTTTCAACGAAGAAATACGACGTTTTGAAGATGTAGAATGTCTTTTTCGCATGTATAAGAAGACTAAGGTTTATTTGCTACCTGTCCCAGTAATGATAGAAAAACGTGATTTTGCAGAGGCAAGTCATGCCCGTAAAGATATTCGGGAAGATTTTATTGGACATCTTGAATTCAAAGGAAAAAGTTTTTGGGAGCGAATGTGTTTGTTTAATTTCTTTCTTAGCGAACGTAACCATTATAGCTTACAGGCACACAAACTTTATCCTACACTTTACAGACGCTATGATCTTATACTAACCCTTAAGGTTATTTTTTGGATTGATAAGCATGCATGGTTCAAAAATGTACTTAAGCACATTGTCGGTAAAATTAAGGTTGGAGGAACTATTCTGTTAGTATGTGCTCACAAGCAAGACCCGTATACAAGAAATGACGGAGTATATAAAGCTATTCAAGTAGGTGCCAATCTGCATCCAGATATGAATCTTGGCTACACTAAGGACAATGAAGGTGACAATATAAGTGAACGTAATTCAGCATGGAGCGAATGGACTGCAATTTATTGGGGATGGAAGAACATAAAAAATGTTGAATATCTTGGTCTTTGTCACTACCGCCGCTATCTTGATGCAGATATAAACGAAGAGACGATAGAGAAATTATTGAACGGCAAAGATATGCTTGTTTGCGACTACTACAAAGCTACACAGTATGATGTTGTATCTAAGGGGCTCATTTCTGCCCTTTCGCAAGAGGATTATTGGCTCTACATCGACACAGTTCTTAGTATCCATCCTGATGCTAAGGAGGCTTTGTTGAAGTATATGTATGATTCAAATACTTTCGTACCTTATAGTATCTTCGTAGCTAAAAAAAAACTTTACGATGAGTTCTGCGAATTTATCTTCCCCGTGCTCTTCGAACTGGAAAAACGCATAAAGGATCATAGTTATAGCCGGCAGCGTCGTATCATTGGTTACTATGGAGAATGGTCGTTAGGGCTTTTTATAGCCTACCGTAAGTTGAAAGTTGAAAAACTCAACCTTGTAATGTCTGGTAAAGTTATCAAGACTAGATATTCATGGATACGAACATTCATAGGTGATATAAAGCGTAGCGTAGTCACATGGCTTATACATGGTCGTGAGCCACAAACAGATTTTCATGTTCCACAAGATATTGTTACAGGTTTCCGTAATGATGGAATCAAGTTGAATGTATTAAATACCGATTAAATATATATATATTATGAATATCAAGAACTTGTTCAAGAAAGTATACTCACATTTCTTTCAGACGATGCCTGGCGAAATGACATTAAAAGGTTTTTGGAGCAGTTATCGTCTTGTTGCAAACCGCTACTTGAATGGACACTATGACTTAACAATGTTACGTCCAGAAAATACCAAAACGACGATGGGGGGGCAAAACATCTTTGTCTATTGGAATAATGGTTTTGATGCAGCTCCTGAAGTAGTGAAAAGATGTCTTAATACTATAAAAGCCAATGTTCCAAAAGGTTGGCAACTGCACATCATCACAGATGAGAATTTGAAACAATATGTAATGATGCCCGATTTTGTAAAAGAAATGGTGGAAAATGGCAAAATGTGCAGAGCTAACTATTCCGACATTCTTCGTCTCGCATTGCTTTGGCATTATGGCGGTCTTTGGCTTGATGCAACATGTTTTCTGACACAAGGCATTCCCCAAATTATATTAGATAGTCCACTTTTCCTTTTAAACAATAAAGAATTGTGGCAAACCACGCCTTTTTTATTTGAAAGTTGGGTGATGCGTAGTGTTCCAGGAAACTATATAATAGGCAGAGTGCTGGAAAACTTGCTGTGTTACTTTTTGCATTGCAAGAATCCTAGAGCTATATATTTTGTCTGTTATTACTTATTTTCAGCCTTGTATTTGAGAGATAACAAAGCGAAAGAACAGTTTGGCAATATGCCATGGTGGTATGCAAAAGATTCTTTACTTATGCAAATAGGCTATGGCTTAAATCGTACTGTTAGCGATCAACAATGGCAATATATTCTCGAAAAAAGCTTCGTGCAGAAACTCAAATACCAGTATCCGCAAGAATGGAATGAGAGCACTGATACTATCATTGGACGTGTTCTCAGAGAAAAATGATGTTGGATGTCTTTGCCTGTTTTGTTTCGCAGCATTAAGACAGGCAAGATGTCTCGCATAATAGATGGTTTGGAACTTATTTTCAAACATGTATATTTTTAGAATTATCACAGCTGCATTATTAAGGATTATGTATATGAAAGATAAGAATCTTAAAATCCTCGTAGCATCTCATAAGCCAGATAGAGTTTATTATGATGATGTATATACTCCAATTCATGTAGGTCGTGCCATTTCTAAATTTAAAAATGAAATGGCTGATATGATAGGCGATGATACGGGTGACAATATCAGTTCAAAGAATGGAGAGTTTTGTGAACTGACAGCTATTTATTGGGCATGGAAGAATTTAAAAGATGCTGATTATATTGGATTAGCTCACTATCGTAGATATTTTGAAACAAAGTTTACTTCTGCTAATATAGAAGATGTTTTTAAAACTCATGATGTAATCTTGGCAAAACCATATATTCACGATCGTTATAACGAGATGAAAATGGCAAGGACGCTTGATATGGAAGATGAAGTGATTTTTCTCAAAGTTTTCAAGCGGCTATTTCCTGAATATGAGCAAACGTTGATTAACTACATGTATGGTTTTAAAGATTATTCTTATAACATGTTTGTTATGAAGAAAGAAACTTTCAACGATTATAGCTCGTTTCTCTTTTCTATTCTGTTTGAGTGCGATAAATTGATGAAGCCGTTGCCTTACACATGTTCAAGTAGAAGATTAGGATATATCGCAGAATATTTACTTCCTATATATTGCTTCCATCACAAATTAAGAATCCGTACAGAACCAGTCGTCTCTTTCATTGGAGAAAGTGGAGATTCTTCTAATAATTTTAAGCAAATGCTAAAAATAGAAGTTCTTAAAAAGATATACGATAAACACAAGCCAAAAAGCATTGAAGATATGTGTATGCAGTCAGTGCTTATAGGGTTGAAAAACGATGGAATTAAATTTGATTAATATGACAAAAGAATATGATTATCTGATAGTTGGCTCGGGATTGTTCGGAGCAACTTTTGCTTATTTTGCCAAGAAAGCAGGTAAGAAATGCTTGGTGATTGACAAGCGCTCGCAGTTGGGCGGTAACGTATATTGCGAAGAGGTTGAGGGCATCAATGTGCATAAATATGGCGCACATATCTTTCATACCTCTAATAAGGAGGTGTGGAATTTTGTGAACTCCATCGTTGAGTTCAATCGCTATACCAATTGCCCTGTTGCTAACTATAAAGGCAAATTGTACAACCTGCCTTTCAACATGAACACCTTCTGTCAGATGTGGGGTGTGACAACACCGGAAGAGGCAAAGGCAAAGATAGACGAACAGAAGTCGGAAGCTGTGGCTGCATTGAATGGACGCGAACCGCAGAATCTGGAAGAGCAGGCTCTGTGTCTGGTAGGTAGGGATATATTCTATACGCTTATCAAGGAATATACAGAAAAGCAGTGGGGACGCAAATGTACAGAATTGCCGGCGTTCATCATTAAGCGTCTGCCTGTGAGAATGGTCTTCGACAACAACTACTTCAACGACAAGTATCAGGGCATACCAGTAGGAGGCTATAACAAGTTGATCGACGGATTGTTGGAAGGTATCGACTGCAAGACCGATGTCGATTTCTTCAACTCGGAATATAAGGACTGGAAGAAGTTTGCCGACAAGTTGGTTTACACAGGAGCCATCGACGAGTATTTCAACTACTCGTTGGGCAAACTCGACTGGCGTACCGTAAGTTTCAAGACCCGCATAGAGGATACTGCGAACTTCCAGGGCAATGCTGTCGTTAATTATACCAGTCATGAGAAGCCATACACACGTGTGATAGAGCATAAGCACTTTGAGATGTTCGGTCAAGAGGTTTACGACTGTCCGAAGTCGGTTGTGTCGGAGGAATATTCTACAGAGTATAAAGACGGCATGGAGCCATACTACCCAGTGAACGACGAACGTAACAACCAGCTTGCAGACCAATATCGCAAATTGGCTGCAAACGAGGATAATGTAGTGTTTGGCGGCAGACTGGCGCAATATAAATATTATGATATGGCACCTGTGATAGAGCAGGTGATGAAGTTGTGTAAAGAAATTTGATATAATGAAACAATTTCTCATAAAACTCCTCAATCTCCCCACAACCCTTCGCATCAAGCTGTACGCTCGTATCAACCGCATGATATTAAAGGCGCATGGCGTTGTGTTTGGTAGAAATCTTCAGATTCCAGGCAAAGTGTCGTGGCTAATTGGGGGCAAGGATTTCAATAGGGGATAACTTTTACTTCTCCTCTGGTGATGTGGTGAACCCGATGACGAGCAATCTGCAGGGTGCTGTGTACGTAGAGCCAGGTGCAGAGCTTACCATTGGCAATAATGTGGGTATGGTAGCACACGCTTCTGGGGTCACGACAGCGTTGCGATTGGCAACAATGTAAAGTTAGGAGCGTGCGTCTTGATAACCGACACCGATGCACATCCAATGGATTATATGGCTCGCCGCACTTCCAACGAAGGCACGAAGTCGGCACCGATAGTGGTTGAGGACGATGTCTGGGTGGGTGCTCACAGCATCATCCTCAAAGGTGTCACGATCGGTGCAAGAAGCATCATCGGTGCTGGTAGTGTAGTGACAAAGAATATTCCTCCCGATTGTGTGGCTGGAGGGAACCCGTGCAGGGTTGTTGAAAAGTATTAACAAAAACTTTTGAAATATCCTACTGTTTATCAGTGGTAAAGGTGTAAAATACAATTGTCATGTTACAGCAAAGGCTGTGTGATATAAACTAATACTAATAATATGAATATTTTAAATAGAATAATTCGTCGCCTTTGTGCAGAGTGTACTTGGGCAAAATTGGGCGCATATACACAATTCGTATATTATAAGAGAAAGCCTTTGTTAGAATACAATATTTCTAATCGGGGGGGCAAAACGCTGAATTCTGTGATTTAGCTGTCGTGACGTTTAACAACTCTGAAGTTGTAGAATATCAAATCAGAACACTTGAAAAGTTCTTCAAATATCCTTTTAGATATACTGTGTTTGACAACTCCACAAAAGAGAATAAGTCTGAAGAAATACTTGCCATTTGCAAAAAGTATTCTGTAGGGTATGTAAAACTACCTAAGCAGGAGTTCTTACCAAAGGGATATGGCAGCTATTCGCATGGCATTGCATGCAACTACCTTTTCAACAAATATATCAAGAATGGTGGAGCCAAATATTTCATGCTTCTGGATCACGACTTGTTCTTAATTGATGACTTTGACATATCAACACAATTTGATAAGCAATTCTTTTATGGAACGAAGCATAGGTGTTATGTATGGCCAGGTCTGTTTGGAATGCCTATGAGTTTATTAATAAAGAAAGGTGTAGATTTTCGTCCTTCTCTTCATCTCCATGGTGATACTGGTGCATGCAACTACTATAGATATTTTGAAGGAATAGATTGGAATGATTATCGTTTGGTGTCTGACAAGCATATTATGTTAGATGACAAGGATGATGATATTTTCAGAAATGGTTACTCTCTGATGGATGATTGCTGGCTTCATTGTTGGAACGCTTCTGATTACATGGGAAAGGGCGTTAACAATAAGATGAATCGCATATACACTATGTTAGATGCAAAACTGAAAGATTAATATAGATGAATAAAACAATAAAGGCTGTGGCTCCTTTCGCTCACCCCGGTTTCTTGAACTTCAAGCAGGCGCCGTTTGCGGCTTGGGTAAGAAACGGGGGGCTGGTGGCGCAGGAGTACTATCCTCCTCGATGGCTGCATGGAGCGGCGTACCGATGGGAGCTGCCTACGATATGGAAGAGTAGGAAGGAGGCACGACTGAGGTTCGTTGAGCCGGTGTCGCTTTCGTTCGACTCGTTCCCCGATTATGCGAGGTACGAGGTTGTGCCGATGTTCTGGGACTGTTGGCCTCGCTACTTCGAGAAGACTTGCCGATGGCTGAGAAAGCATGGGGTGAGGACGGCGATATTTTCTTCGCGTCAGACAGCAGAGATGATGCAAGAACGTTTCTCCGAGAAGAACATGGGATGGCAAAAAATAAATGTCACCTGGTGCCCAGAAGCGGTGGATGATTCTGTATATCAAAAAGGAAAACTTTTAAAAGACCGCAATATTGATTTGTTGGAGTTTGGGCGTTCCAATGATAAGGTATTTAAGGCTGAACAATTAGAGTCAATTTTCGATAACAATAATTGCAGTTTGAATCATGTCTGTACCAAGCAGAATGGTAAGTTCATCTATACCAATGAGCAGCTATATGAGGCGATGGGGAATGCAAAGGTGACTATTGCTTTGCCTCGAAGTATCACTCAGCCAGAGATTGCTGGCGATATTGAAACTCTTACGCAGCGTTATTGGGAATGTATGTTCTCAAGAATGGTGATGGTGGGGCATGCTCCACAAGAACTCATTGACTTTATCGGTTATAATCCTGTAATAGAGTTGAGTGATAAAATCTCGGCAGAAGAGCTGATTGCTGATGTGATAGAACATATTGAGGATTATCAGCCTCTTGTGGATAAAAATCGTGAAACGGCAGAGAAGCTTGGAAGCTGGGATGTGAGAATGAAATGGTTGATGGAAAAACTGAGTGTTGAATTTCAAATATTTAAATCATAAACAATGATACCAAAAATAATTCATCTCTGTTGGTTGTCGGGTGATCCATATCCTGCAGAGATTCAAAAATGTTTAGATACTTGGAAGAAGTATCTGCCAGATTATGAAGTCTGGGTATGGGATACCAAACGATTCGATATTAATAGTACTATTTGGACAAAGCAAGCATTTGAGGCAAAGAAATATGCTTTTGCTGCAGATTATATTCGCCTCTTTGCTTTGTATAACTATGGCGGTATCTATTTAGATTCGGATGTTTTGGTGTATAAAAGTTTTGATCCATTGTTGAATTTACCTTATTTTATTGGTCATGATCAAATATGGGCTTTTGAAGCTGCTGTTATAGGGAGTGAGCCTGGATGTAAATGGGTAAAGGATATGTTGGATTCCTATACAGACAGGACTTTCATTCAAGAAGACGGAAGTTATGATATGCTGCCTCTTCCTTGTCGTTTTCACCATGTACTAACAGGTTTGGGCTATAAATTTTGGAGAGTTTCGGAATTATCGTCTTTGAATCTTTTGGATTACGATTTAGAAATGAAACAGATGTTTGTCTTTGATAAGAATTACTTTAATAGTCGCAATTCTATAGAGGTACATCAGACAGAAAAGAGTTTCTGCGCTCATAACTATGCAGGTAGCTGGCAGAAGAAATCTCAGTCAAAATCTATTAAAAATATATTGCCGAAATGGTTAGTGCAATTAGTCTATGTTGTAGGTCAAAAGACTTGGGCTTGTAAGAAATATAGCTGGTTCCAAATACCGTTTGAGAATAAACACTAAGGATAAATTAAATTTTGAAAAATGAAGAATATATCTCGTTTTTTTACCCTTTATTGGATTATCTATTTCCCAACTTGTATAGCTTATAATGATCTTCCTGGTTTTTCCAGTGTAGATGAGGTGATGACTATATTGTTATTTGTTTATACATTGTGGATGTATGGTAATAATCGCAGTATCAACAGGCGACCATGGAAAGAGTTTATGGTTTGTATCGGACTGATAGCCTTCTATACCGTTTATTCTCTTCTTTTTGGCGCAAACGTAGCTGGTGGAGTTTGGCTTGATTTAATGCAAGAAATTCGTCCATATGCTATTATTTATTGTACTTGGATTTTGAATCCTCGCTTTACTAAAAAGCAAAAAAAATGGATGCTTGGAACTATGGTTTTGACTCTTTTCTCTTGGATTGTCTATCATCCGCAGACCTTAGATACTCAGGTAGAAGCAGAATTTCCTGTTCTTGGTCAGTTAGCTATATGTACCGGTATGTCGTGGTATCTCTTTACTAAAGAAACAAAACGCAATCGAAATATTGCTCTTTTGTTAGTTTTAACCGGTATGTTAGCACCTAAATTTAAATTCATGGGTGAGGTCGTTTGTTTTATTGCGTTTGTGTTTTATGTAAAACAGCGTTTGAATTTCAAATCACCAAAAACTATGATATACGTAGCATTGGTGATAACTATCATTTTGATGATAACATGGACAAGATTTGATGCTTATTATGTTTCTGGATTGAGCAATGACCAATTAGCTCGTCCTATGACTTATAAAACTTCGTTACGAATCCTATGGGATTATTTGCCATTCGGTTCTGGCATGGGATCTTTTGCATGTAATGGTGCCTGGAAGTTTTATTCTCCTTTATATTATAAGTATAATTTAAATGGTATCTGGGGATTGGATGAAAGTGGAGGTTTTATCTGTGATGCCTATTATCCAACTTTAGCACAGTTTGGATTTGTCGGTGTATTTTTCTTCTGCTGGTTCTGGAAGCGTCGTTTGGCTGCTTTTGATATTATTGCTGATATGCGCTATTATCGTGTTGCTATGATAACCTTCTGTTGTCTTGCTATCGAGCAAACGGCAGACTCTTCTTGGCTTTCTGGTAAGGGTATGGGGTATTGTATGCTGATTGCATTGTGTCTGAATGCTAATAGAAATGCAATGGAGCAGATGAAGAGAAGAAAACTGCAATTAAATCGAATGAAAAATGAAAGCAAGAATCTTTTGGATTGATATAGTTAAGTTTATTGCTATATTATTTGTCATCTTAGCGCATGTCGTTTGGATAGTAGAACAGGGTATTCAAGTAAACTGTATCTTGTCGAATGACTTTCTGACTATTAATAGTATTATCGCAACATTGGGTGTGCCATTATTTATGCTGGTAAGTGGCTCCTTGTTATTAGGTAAAGATTTTAAATCAAATTCTGATATTTTTGCTTTTTACAAAAGAGGGCTATTACCTCTATTTATAACTGCAGAGATTTGGATTGTTATATATTGCTTAGTAACGATTCGCCCTTTTTCGTTGAAAGAAATGCTACTTTGTATGGCTTTTGCTCACAAGCCAGAAGTTCATCTATGGTATGTCAGGTTGATAGTAATCTATTATTTGCTGATTCCATTCCTGAATCGTTTAAGAAGCAAGCAGATTTCTGTATATATATCTTTATTAATAGTTATTGCAGCCTTTACCTTTATTTATAATGGATGGTTGATTTTGAAAGGGGATTTATGTCCAACTAATTCTAATCGTTCCTATTTCTGCTATTTGATTTATATGGCTATAGGATATAAAATCAGCCGAATCAAACTATCAAAATCGATTTTTGCAATTTCCTTTATCTTGGCTATTGTAGGGGGGCATGTCTTATTCTTTTCTCTTACGAGAGTAAACTACTTTTTATGGTATGATAATCCAATGATAGCTCTCATATCTATGAGCTTATTTTATATTATTCGACATTTATGTAATTCTATAAAGAATAATAAGTTGATTGTTGAAATATCCAAAATGTCTTATGGTATCTATTTGTCTCATTTTATCCTCATTTATATAATAGGAAAGTGTATGCAATACTACGGATGTAATATGGGTATATTTTATCTGTCATTGTTAGCTGTTATCCTGATAGATTTTACAATTATTTGGGGAGTTAAGAGAATTACGCCTAAATTCTCAAAAGTATTTTTCAGATATTAAACTGCTTATTTAAGCTTATATTTATGTCTAAAATTTTAATGGTCGGCTCTGCCGAGCAGAGTGGTGGTGGCGTTGCGAGTGTGCTGCGCCTGATGAAGACGATGCCTTTCTGGGAGAAGTATCATTGCGGATGGCTTGGTACGCAAATTCAGAGAGGATATGGAGTGAAATTGTGGTTCGCATTGAAGGCTTATTTCAAGGCATTGTTTACGATATGGCAGTACGATATTGTGCATTTCCATACGGTGCCTGACAAGATTTGCCTGATTATTCAGATGCCTGTGCTTTTATTAGCATTGCTTGGCAGAAAGAAGATTGTCATGCATATCCACATGGGTAATCAGTTGGAAGATCATACGCATAATAAATTGTTTATATGGTGTCTGAATCGGGCTGATTGTGTGGTGCTGTTAGCAAAGAAGTGGCAGAAGTGTTTTGCTGAGTGGTTTCCTGATGTGAAAGCCAAGACAGCTGTTATCTATAATGCCTGTGCTCCAACTCCAGCAGTGGATTATTCTATCAAAGAAAAGAGTATCATCATGGCTGCCTTTCTGAATGATAACAAGCATCCCGATTTGCTCCTGAAGGCATGGAAGAATCTGAAAGCGGATTTCCCTGACTGGCATGTTACCATCATGGGAAATGGTGAAGTGGAACGCTTTCAGGCTATGGCTCAAACTATGGGTTTGGATGATAGCGTTACCTTTACTGGTTATATTACTGGCAAGCAAAAGGAGGATGTTTGGAATAAAGCAAGTATCTATTGTATGTGTTCCCGCCATGAGGGTTTCCCTATGGTGGTGCTGGAAGCATGGGCAAGAGGTATTGCTGTGGTAACTACTCCTGTAGGTGGTCTTCCTGATGTGATAGAAGAGGGAAAGAACTGCCTCACTTTCCCATTTGATGATGCTGATGCTCTTACCATGCAGCTTCGCAAGCTGATGGAATCTCCTGAACTTTGCAGGGATATGGCTGAATATTCTAAAAGCTTCGGAGAAAGGGTGTTTGCTCCTGTTAAGGTGAATGAGAGTATTGAGAAACTATATGAGGAGATATTAAATGATTAATATTGATTTTTAGAAATCATGAACATTTTTCAGATATTACAAAAGATAAGTCTTGTTCCTTCTTATTTGTGGGACAAGATGTGGGCTCCTGTATGGAAGCGGTGCATGAAGCACTGTGGCAAGGGGGTATATATCCGTCCGATGTCTTCGGATTTCAAGGGATTGTGGAACCTGTCGGTAGGAGATGGTACTTCGATTCCTAAAGGTAGTACTATCTATTGTACGGATGCTGCATGTACTATTGGCAAGAAGGTACTCTTTGGTCCGAAGCCTACGATTATCACTGGTGATCATCGTATTGACATCTTGGGTAAGTATATGTCGGATGTTACCGTAGAGGAAAAGTTTGTGGATGGGGTGAATGTATATGACCAGCCTGTCGTCATCGAGGATGATGTTTGGTGTGGTGCGAATGTTACCATCCTGAAAGGTGTGACTATCGGTCATGGCTCGGTAGTGGCTGCTGGTGCGGTTGTTACTAAATCCTTTCCTCCTTACAGTATTATCGGTGGTATTCCTGCTAAACTAATCAAAATGAGATTTACGGAAGAGGAGATAATGGAGCATGAAAGAATGTTGACAGTAAAAATGTGATACTATGAATCAGAATCGTTTATATTCATTGGACATGATGAAGTTTGTGGCTGCTATCTTCATCACCAATTCTCATTTCCAACCGCTATATGAGGGGGTGAATACTGCCTTTGCTACTTTTGGGGTGCAGGGTAATTATGCTTATTACGAATAAGTGGAATAGTGTGTTCCCATTGAACATCGTTATTGTGTTTGCTATCATTTGCTTAGCGGCATATCTGCTAAAGGTAATGACCGCTGCTTTTCTTTCGCTGCTATCGAAGGATAAGTTTGTGTTGGAGGTTTAATGAAAAATCTGTAATGTATGAAGATTTTAATTAATGCATACGCTTGCTCGCCTGGTATGGGAAGTGAGCCGGGAATGGCATGGAACTGGGTGAGTAATCTCGCTAAGTTCTGTGAACTATATATTATCACCGAAGGGGAGTTTCGGGATAGGATAGAGGAGGTGGTGCCTACCTTGGAACAGGGGAAGAACATGCACTTTTATTATAATCCGGTATCGGAGGAAATCAGGAAGATGTGCTGGAACCAGGGTGACTGGCGTTTCTATAAGTATTATCGGGAGTGGCAGTGGAAGACGTATCTCTTGGCTAAGGATATCTGTAAGCAGGAGAAGATGGATGTGTTGCATCAGCTCAACATGATCGGATTCCGTGAACCGGGCTATCTCTGGAAATTGTCGCAAGAGAATGGGGTGCCGTTTGTATGGGGGCCTATCGGTGGTCTGAAACAGTTCCCTACAGCTTACCTGCAGGGTGCTGGCTTGAAAATGAAAGTATTCAACCGATTGAAGAACTTCCTGAATATCTGGCAATTGAAGCATGATAAAAGGGTAGGTGAGGCTTTCAAGACAGCTAAGTTTCTGGTTAGTTCCATCCCTGACTCTTATCGTGCTATCAAGAAGTATAAAGGGTTGGAGTCTGTTGTCATTCCAGAAACTGGTTGTTTCTTATCTGAGGATATTCCTACAGAGCGATTTGACAATCAGGAGTTTCATGTAATGTGGGTTGGCAAGTTTGACTTTAGAAAGCAGTTACCTCTTGCTTTGCAGGCTATTGCCATGACAGGTAATCCTCGTATTGTATTGGACGTATATGGTAGTGGTTCTGATGATCAGGTAGCTGCTGCCAAATCATTTGCCGACTCTTTGGGTATTTCTGACAAAGTGGTATGGCATGGTAATCAATCGAATGATGTCGTGATGAATGCGATGCGAAAGGCTCAGCTTTTCTTCTTCACCAGTGTGAGTGAAGATACTTCTACTGTAGTACTGGAGGCTGTTAGCAATCGCTTACCTGTCCTTTGCTTTGATGCCTGCGGCATGTCTGCGGTTATAGATGATAAGGTTGGAAAAAAGGTTCCTCTTTCTTCTCCGAGCCAGTCGGCTCATGATTTCGCCAAACTGCTCAATGAGCTTGAAAAGGATAGGTCTTTGCTGAAGCTCCTTTCGGAGAATTGCAAGGAAAGACAAAAGAAACTTTCCTGGGAGGAAAAGGTTAAGGTTATGATGGAGTGGTATAAGAAGGTTTTCGAAAACCAACCCGTCCTTCCTTACCATTAAAAAAGGCTTTTTTCGAAAACCTACCCGTCCTTCCTTACCGTTAAGGAAGGCTCCACCTCTCATCTCGGTCTTCTCCCCTCAGGGAAGAAGAGGAAACCGCTCCTCCTCGTCGCTCTTAACCGCTTCGCTATAAGGTTGGCGGGGCATCAGAGCCCTCGCCAGGTGGTTGTGCGGGATGGGACCGCAGGGACAAGGTGACTGGTGTATTGCGTAATTTGTTGAAAGATTGCAGATTTTCTGCTATTTTCTTGGTGGTTTCAATTAAAAAGCGTATTTTTGCGGCAGATATTATGAACTATAATAAAGGAGACTTGATTATGATGTTAGGTATTAATGCACCCAAGCCATTGGTTAAAGGTGAATTTGCTAAGGCTGTTCGCAAAGCTGTTCACGATTCGATGGTTGCAAAGGAAAATTGGAAGGAACCTGCAACAAAAGGTCCTTGGAAGGTTAAATTTGTTGTGCGCTAGTTATGAATAAAGATTCAGAACTAATCATAGAGGTAGCTGATGAATATGAAAGTTTGAAATCATTCGAGAGTGGTAATCAACAGATGGATGATTTTATTCATGATTATTTGTCAGCTTGTTCACGTAATCATTTTTGTATGACTTATTATGTACGTCTAAAACCAAAGGGAGAGGTTATAGCATTGTTCTCTTTATCAAATGATTCTGTGGATTTATCTGAAGATGATTTTGATGATATGAGAATAGGAGCAGCAGGTACGGAATTACCCCTTGTGGAATGTACATTTCGTGAGCGGTTTGAGCAAAAATGTACATATCCTTCTTTGGAAATTACTTATTTAGCGGTGAACAAGAATTATCAAAACATGAAAATCGGTTCTACTCTTATTGATTTTATAGCTAATATAGCTAGAAACCAGAAAGTGTCAGGCTGTATATTTCTGACGGTTAATGCTTTGCATACACCGGCTTATAGTGCAGTGTCATTTTATGAGAAGAATCATTTTGCTAAGCTAACCCCTGTTCCACAATTTGATGTCTGGCCTATGTATAAGACATTGTGGTATTGATGTGAACTTTCCTCCAGTTTGGTATTTCGTTAATAGTTTGAGCAGGGAGTGATCTTTTTCATTTCTGATGATGATTGAACGAAGCCACAAGACAATATGTGATAACGGCAACACAATATTGTTTAGTTTGATGAACTTCTAATGCTACTGACAAGTCCGTCTTATTGTAAATGATGCATAAAAGGTTGTTAGTCAGCTGTTTGTAAACGTTTTTCCTGTTTTGCGGGATAGTATTAGTATACCTATTATACAAAAAAGTATTATGGATAAAGAACAATTTATAAAAATTTTAAAATCAAAAAAAAGTGCTCCGTTTCTTTTTTTAGGATCTGGTTTTTCAAAGCACTATCTTAACACTCCAAAATGGGATGAATTATTACAGTATTTTGCAAATAAACCTTTGGGAGCTTATACTTCAATGTTAGGTTCAACTGATTTGTATGTAATAGCTTCTACTATTGCAAAAGAAGTGAATGAAGATTTTTGGGATAAAGTTCAAAAAGATCCAAACTGCGATGAAAGTCGATTTGTATCCTTAATAAAAAATCAAGATGATTATTTAAAATTGCTGATATCACAATATTTAATGAAATATACATCAAGTGGTATTCCGCCAAAGTATAAGGATGAATTAGACTATTTGGCGAGTTTGAATATAGATGGGGTAATTACTACAAATTGGGACGATTTAGCAGAGTGGATATTTAAAAGATTTAAACGTATCATAGGGCAAGAAGAATTGCTTTTTTCAGAGGTACAAAGTGTAGGAGAAATTTATGCAATTCATGGAAGTATTATAGATTCTAATAGCCTTGTACTTACGGAACAAGATTATAAAGATTATAATAGTAAAAATGCATATTTAGCGGCAAAACTTATAACTATTTTTGTAGAACATCCAATAATTTTTATAGGGTACTCTTTAAGTGATCCTAATATTCAAAATTTATTGGAGTCAATGATGAACAGCATAGGTAAAAATAGTAAGGGGATTGAACGGCTAAGAAATAATTTGATATTTGTAGATTGGGTAAAAGATGATATAAATGATATTAGTATAGAATTTATGAATAAGGCGATGAGTAATAATGTAGTGTTACCATGTATTGTTATTAAAGCTCACGACTTTATGCCTGTATATGAACTTTTAAGTCATTACAAAAGAAATATTCCTGCTCATTTGTTGAGGTTATATAAAGAAAATTTTTATGAAATAGTTCGTTCTGAAAATCCAGAGAATAAAATTTATGCATTGTCCGAAGCGGATTTAGATAAAAAGGATGATATACAGTTTGTATGTGGATTTGGCGCAATAGAAAAATATAAATCAGTTGGTTATAAGAGTATTGATAGGTCTCTATTGTATAGAGATATTATTGATAATCAGGGTTTCAATGCGGATTTAATTCTGAAACAAACAATACCTTCAATGTTTAATGGGAAAAAGAATTATTTGCCTTGTTATAAATATCTCTTTGAGGTTGGAATAAATACATTGGAACAATGTAGAGAAGTCTATCCTATTATAGCAAATGAACTTAAAGAATCATCGCAATTTCAGTTATACAATTCTTTCCCAAGTTCGGATAAGAAACTTTCATTAAATGAGGCGATTAAAAAATATGAAAGTATAGCCTTATGGAAGGCTTTTGCTTTGATACCTTTTTTGGAAGTAAAAGATACCGAACTCGAAGAACTAAGGGACTTTATTAAAAAACATCTTAACTCTTATTGTAATTTTAGAAATACTTCTGCGAATTATTTCAGAAAGTTAATTTGCTTTTATGATTGGCGGGTTTATGGAACTTGGTTTAAAAAGGTGGAACAATAGTGGTCGGATAAAATCTCAGGAGAAGGAACCCTCTGTACATTGAGGCTCCGAATTATTAATATTTAATTCTTTTGTTACTTTGAATATGGAATGGATATCATCTTGCTTAAACTGGAGCTGACCAATTGACTTGGATATTATGTGATGTGTCTGTGGAATATTGAAGTGTTTCTTCTCTATGATGAGTAGCAGATAATCACATTGAGCTATTATGTGAATGAATGGAGTGTGCTTACTTATATGAATTTGATTAATTTATGAAACTGTTAAACTGTCTTGTGTTTCTTAAAAAAAATAAGAACTTTTTGATGTATTCTGTGATTGGAATATTGTTGTTCTTAACGTTTCAGGTATATATAGCAGATTTATTAAGGTATCTGGTAGATCATGTTATATGTAATATAGATCAGAATTGGGGATTAGTACTAATACTGTTTTTATGGGTATTGTTAGGTTCATATATATATCGTGCAACTCAAGACTGTAAACTTTATATTCAGGACCGATATTTTGTAATAGTAATATTGGCTGCTTTTTTTAATTTCTATTTTCGAGTTATTGATACGAATTTTGTCTTTTGGGGAGTAATAAGTTGTGGTCATTGTTTTGTTGCATGGAGTGATGTAACTTATATCTTGGTGGGATTTCTTGTTTATAGAAAATTCAAATATAAACCTTACGAGCAGCAAAAACAGCATGCAAATCCTTTAGTAAGAGATAGTGCTATTACCAATCAGGATGAGGATTTCTTTGGTTATCAGAAAATGGTAGACTCTTTGCTTGCTGATTTATATGATACTGATGTTGAAAATGAAGCTTTTTCGGTTGGTATTGCTGGTAAATGGGGAGTCGGAAAGAGTTCTTTTATCAATCTTCTGAGGAATAGTATTCCTAAAAAGGGCGGTCTTATAGTTGATTTATATCCTAGATCATCAATGAACTTGTCTGCAATTAGTTTGGACTTCTTTAATTCGCTATCCTGCACATTAAAGGACTACCATACGGGATCCTGGCATATAGTTGACAAATATGTAAAGTCGTTAAGATGCATTGAAGGAAAGGGATGGTTTAATAAGACAATAGATGCAATAGAGGTCTTCGCTAAAACTGATGAGAAAGAGCGATTGCAAAATGTTATCACGGAGATTGGAAGGAAAATATTCGTAATCATAGATGATTTAGATAGACTTACTGCTCCGGAAATTCTTGAAGTTCTTAAAATCATAGATAGAAATGGAAGTTTTAAAAATGTTATCTTTGTTGTAGCATATGATAAGGGATATGTTAATGCTGTATTGCGCAAATATCTTGGATATGAAGGCTCTGATATGTTTACAGATAAGTATTTTAACTTCGAATATTCTCTTCCTGCTCATAATTTCTATATGGAAAGGCAATATGTTGCTAATTATATCCGGAATAAAATAACAGTTAATGAGGGTGATGCTGTTACAAATGCTGATTTGCTTACTGTGTGGAATCGTATTGGTGATTCTGTTGTCAGATATTTAGGATTGATGCGAGATGTAAAACGTTTTGTTAATATCCTAATGTCTCGATTAGCATCCGTAAAAGATAATGTTAATATTGAAGATTTTATCCTTATTACGCTGCTTAGATATAAAGACTTGGACTTGTATTATAAGCTATCTACAGCAGATATGCTCATTGGGGGCAATCAGTTCTTTGAAGGAGACCCTGCCCTTTTGTATCTTAAAGAGACTGCAATTTCTGAAATAAATGAAAGACCTTTAGGATGGAAAGATGCTACCCAAATACTGCAAAGACTCTTTCCGATTAAAGGACAGGAGGTGGTTCATTATGACTTGAAAGCAGACTATCGTAAGGTTAGAACTGCCAATGCTTTTGATACATATTTCTTTGATGCTGCTAGTGGAAAAATTCTTCATAAGGATTTGCGAAGATTATTTGATAGTTCTTCGAATGAAAACTCTATTAACATAGCAAAAGAGCTGTATTATTCAGATCAAACTAGTTTGCTTCAGTACTTACAGAGTAGGACAATTAAAGTATTAGGAACTAAGGCTAATCTTGAACGCTATTTGGAGATATTGTTGTATTTATATCATTATAGTAATAAAAATTCTAGCATCGAATATCTGTTCGTGTCTTTCTGGGATACTGATATATATGATGATATTAAGAATATAGATATATTCAAAAAACAAAACGATTATAAAAAGTGGTTTTCTTCATTTATTGAAAGAGCAATATTGAAGTATCCTGTAGCTATAGGTGGTATCTCTCTAAACTTCTTGGAACTCCAGGAAAAAGAAAAGAATACAACGATTTTTGAGAAGAATGAATTGATTGATGTTACTTTATTGTGTCAAAGTACCTATCTTAATAAATGGGGTGAAAATGATTGGAATCTAGAAATAGCATTTCAATTATCGATCATTAAACTGTCTGATAGGCGACCAATAAAATATGTGAAGAAAGCTGGTGAAGAAATAAAGGCATTTATGAATAAGCATGTGCAATATTTCATAACCAACGTTGTAGATACATATGTAGATTCTCATTCTTCAAGTACATTGTTGATGTTTAATGACTGGTTTGTGCCATCTGCGATATTTCAAACTGAAGGTTATTCTTTTAGAGAATGGCTGAATAAGTATGTCAAAGATGATGATGCTAAATATGTCTTGAGAAGAATATATGATGCTAGTCTTAAATATGACAAACCTATTCTCAATCAGGAATTACAAAAGGGTATATTTGATTTTAGTGAAGTTGCTACTATTTTGCGCGAGCAAGATGCAGAAGAGCTAGATACCAAAGTTTTGAATGCGATAAGTTCATGTGTTGGGGTTGATTTAAAGACGTTAGCGGAAAGATTGGATTACGATGAGAAAGATGTTCAATTATCACTATGCAGATTAAGTAAGAAAAAACGATGTAATCCATTTTGGACAAACTTGAAACATCAGATGGAAACAATTAAAGTAGGAGATTTTGTGCGTTTACGTGATGGCATATATCAACAAAAGTTAGATATTTTGGTCTTTAAAGTTAATGCCTTTGTTGTAGATTCTATAGGTCAAAATCCTAATGAAACAATAAAACTGAAAGGCATTGAAAACGAGGTGTCTGTTGGGGATGTTGAGGCTATTCCTATAGATGGTATACATGACTTATGCATATATTATGAACCTTTTGTAGCTGCATCATATGTAGGTGCTGATGGTCATGTTCCTGCATATAATACCGATTACAGTTATTTTATAGATCATTTTAAGAAAGTACAAGTAGATGGCAAGAGTACTTTATATGACGAAATGAAAAAAATAAATGTTCAATTCGTTCATGAAGTACAACATTGGCTTTCCAGTGAATTTAATGATTATGGTTTGAAAATTAAAATGTAATGCAGAAATCTAAGTATTCATTCGATAAGAAAGTTTCAAGCCAACTGAAGGCTTTTGCCTTGGTATTGATGATTATGCATCATCTATGGTTTTCACTTCAGGAATGTCTTTGCTGTAGCTCCTTTCGGAGAATTGCAAGGAAAGACAAATGGAGCTTTCCTGGGAGGAAAAGGCTAAGGGCATGGTAGAGTGGTATAAGAAGGGGAAAATGCTTTGAAAAAGCTTTTGAAAAGAAAAGTATATTTTTTCGAATCCCTCCGTCTCCCTTTAGCCAAAGGGAGCTCCACATCCCTCTCCAAGCCTCAGCCCTTCTCAGAAGGGAGAGGATGTAACCGCTCCTCCTGTCGCTCTTAACCGCTTCGCTATAAGGTTGGCGGGGCATCAAAGCCCTCGCCAGAATTGCTGTGCGGGATGGGACCGCCTTGCTGGAGGGATTTTTATTTGGTTTATGTAACTGATAAAAGCGTAGTTTAAGGCTTGGTTGCCTATATCCTAACAGGAATATGTGGGTAGTTCAAAAGATAAAGATTGCTAAAAAATAAGGAAATAAGTTGGACTATATTAGTTTTTATCGTATATTTGCAGAGATAAAAAATACGTAAGCTATGACAGCAAAAGAAGATAAGGAGAAAGAAAAGACCCGTAGAGAAAACCTGAGCAAGTTTATATATCAACTTGCAAATACCAGCTTTACAGCAATGGTTGTTGTGGCTGTGGTAGGTTTGGTACTTGGTGTAGATGATGCTAAACCATATGCTTTTTTGCTTGGTGTGGGATTGTTTGCTACTGTTTTCTTAGCGCTGTTTGCTGATAACATATTAAAGAAGAAATGATTATGGAAGGAATGTACATAGTTTTAGGTGGGGTAGGTATCATTGCATGTTGCCTATATTTGTGGTCTGCTTTTACGAAAAGTGGGAGAAAATGGGTTGAAAATCTATAGTTTTTCGATTCCCAGGATTCCCTTTTGCGAAGAAGCTTTTTTCGAAAACCAACCCGTCCTTCCTTACCGTTAAGGAAGGCATTTTCGACTCCCCTGTTCCCCTCTTGCGAAGAGGGAATCCTTAACCCACTCCCAAGCCCTCTCCCTTTACAAAAGGGCGAAGGATGTAACCGTTCCTTTCAATAGTCTTTACGACCCCTTCGGTTCCCCTTGTAGGGGACAGAAACGTCGCTCTGAACCGCTTCGCTATAAGGTTGGCGGGGCATCAGAGCCCTCGCCAGGGGTGTTTTAGCGGGGATGAACCCGCAGGGGTGAAGACTTGCTAAAATGGTTGTAAGGGATGGGACCGCCTTGCTGTGGGCTGTTTGTGACTGCATTGTATTTGGGCATCAGAACCCTCGCCAGGTGGTTGTGCGGGATGGGACCGCAGGGAGTAGGGATTCTTATTTGGTCGTGGTGTAGATAAAGTATGGTGGTAGTTCACTTGGTTGCTGATACAAATATGTTGGTATCAATAACTGCGTACACCATTGCGTTCTTTTCTTAATCGTCTGACTTCTTTTATCTCTGCATTGATCTCATCAAGAGACATTTCTATGTTGTTTTCTCTTGCTGTCTTGCACATGTTTTCAAATGCTTCTATTGCTTCGGCTGTAACCTTGTCTTCTTTGCTTTCCTTTGCCTTGATGGAAAAAGGTATACTTCGTGTACGGATTACTGTCATTGATGTCTGTGCCATAACTTTATCTAATTTAATTAATATTGATTGCAAATATAGGGCGTTTTGATGTAATTTGTATGACTTATGACTTCTTTTTATCAAAGTTTAACAGAAAATGTGAAGTCAAAAATACTTTTTATCATGCACATGCCTCTGCCTGTGTATGGTACTGCTATTGGGTTACTTCTAATTTTGATAATTAAAATATTACTATAATGTTTTGTTTAAAATCTTTGGATATTTTGGGTAGTAAGGCGGAACTCGCCTCGCTGCCAGAGGGCAAATTGCTCATTAATACTGTAAATGCTCATTCTTATAATACGGCTCGCAAGGACTCGCTCTTTGCTGAGGCGCTGATGAATGGTGATGTGCTGATTCCTGATGGGGTGAGCATCGTGAAGGCGTGTAAGTGGATTAAGGCGAAGAGCCAGCCGAAGGAACGTATCGCGGGATGGGACTTGTTCTCTTTCGAAATGGAAAAACTGGAGAAAAAGGGTGGTACGGTGATGTTTATGGGTAGTTCGCAGAAAGTGCTCGACCTGATTGTGAAGCGTGCTGCTGAGGTGTATCCTCATCTGAAGGTGGTGACCTACTCGCCTCCTTATAAGTCAGAGTTCTCGGATGAGGACAATAAGGCGATTATTGATGCCATCAATGCTGCTAACCCTGATCTGCTTTGGATTGGTATGACCGCACCTAAACAAGAAAAATGGACTTATTCGCATTGGGAAGAGTTGGATATTCACTGCCATGTTGGAACAATCGGAGCCGTATTCGACTTCTTCGCTGGTACTGTGGAACGTGCTCCGATGTGGTGGCAGGAGCACGGTCTGGAATGGCTGTATCGTTTGCTGAAAGAACCGAAGCGCATGTGGAGAAGGTATATTATTGGCAATGCGCTGTTCCTTTGGAACATCACATTGAAAGAATAGTTTTTTCGACTCCCCTGTTCCCTCTTGCGAAGAGGGGATCCTTAACCCACTCCCAAGCCCTCTCCCTTTACAAAAGGGCGAGGGATGTAACCGCTCCTCCTGTCGCTCTTAACCGCTTCGCTATAAGGTTGGCGGGGCATCAGAACCCTCGCCAGGTTGTTTTAGCGGGGATGAACCCGCAGGGAGAAGACTTGCTAAAATCATTGGTTGTAAGGGAAGGGATTGACTTGCAGAAGGGGTGCTTGCTTTTTTTGTAACCTAAAAAATCCACACCTTGAATAGTTTCAAAATGTGGATTTGTAAATTAGTTTATTCCTTATCGATTCGTTTTAATTCTGTCATTACTTTCTTTCCGTAAGCCTCGCCACGGGAAGTGAGATATTTAAATCTGACAGTATCATCTACAAGTTCTATATGAAATGTAAAAAATGCACGATAGTCGCCGATACGAATGCGATAAATGTTACTATAACCAACAAGCTTAGTACAGTCTGTAATGTCTTTGATGTTCTCGGCTTGTTTTACCTCAGTAATAACACGCCGTATTGAATCAAGCATCTTTCCTGATAATTTCTTTAGAGATTTTTCAAACTCTTTAGAGTAATCAACTTTCATACGCCAAGCCAGTTTTCTAGATCAGCTTTTTCTTGCTCATTGAGCATAATGTTTCCATCAGGATTTTCCTTGCTCAATTTTGCATACAATTTGGCATCTTCATAGTTTTCTGCTAACTCATTTAACACATCTTCGATGTATTTCTTGAGATTGGTTCCTTTTTGAATTGCCATAATAGAAAGTGTTTTGAATGTATCTTCATTCAAGTCTATAATCTTTCTCTTAGATGGTGTTAATGTTACTGAACTCATATGCTAAAAAATTATGGTTTAACTTCGGTTGCAAAGATACATAATATATCCCATATATATGATATGTCTCTATGTAAAATTAATAAAGATTAATAGTTGAATGTTAAGTGTTGAATGAAGAAAATAAAACTTTTTGACTACCAACAGGAGATGTTGGAGAAGATTATCACGAAACTGACAAAGAATTCGTTTACTCCTTTTCGGAAGAGGAAGGAATATGTGGAAAACTACTCGGTGTTGGTGCAGATGCCTACGGGTACTGGCAAGACGTATGTGATGGCTTCGGTGGTGAAGTGGTTTCTTGACAACCATGAGAAAGGTGAGGTGTGGATTGTTGCGCACCGCCGTGAGCTGGTGGAACAGATGCAACAAACACTTGACAGATTTTGCTTGGAGTATGGCGAAAAGGAAATGGTGATGGAAGCCAAAGTTAGGATTCGTGTGCTTTCCATCCAATGGCTCGGCAGACATATCGGAGAACTGGAACAGGCTGAATGCACGCCTGGGCTGATTGTGGTGGATGAGGCTCATCATGCCTTGGCTCGTTCCTATCAGGACTTGTTCCTGCGCAATAGAATGGCGTTGAAATTAGGCATGACGGCTACGCCTTGTCGTATGAAGAAGGAATCTTTCGGCAAGTTGTTTGGAAAATTGTTGACATCGCCTCCAACCCAGGATTTTATCAAGCGTGGCTATCTTGCTCCCTACGACTATGTGGTAATTGGACAGTTCTCGCAAGACCAGTTGACTATCAATAGCCTGAAGGGGCGTGGCAGTGACGGCGACTATTCTGTCAAGGAGATGGACGAGAAACTGAATGTGCCTCAATCCATCAAACGACTATATGAGAGTATAGTGAAATATGCCAATGGCAAGAAAGGCATCGTATATGCCATCGATATCGCCCATGCACAGATGATAGCTTCTTTCTACGAGGCGATGGGCATCAAGGCGGTAGCATTGGACAGCAAGACTCCTGCCAACACCCGACTGCGGATGGTGGAGGCTTTCAGAAATGGAGTATTGGACTGCTTGGTGAACGTGAACCTCTTTGATGAGGGTTTTGACTGTCCTGACGTAGAGTATATCCAGATGGCTCGCCCTACGCTTTCGCTTGCCAAATACTTGCAGATGGTGGGGCGTGGACTGCGCATCAACCACAAGCAGAAGGACAAGGTGTGCATGATATTGGACAATGTAGGAAACTACCGTAAGTTCGGCTTGCCCGATAAAGAGCGAAATTGGGAAGCAATGTACGCTGGTTTGAGGGCAGGAAAGGGTACGGTACCACCATCTGTCAAAAAGGCAAATGGAGTAATCGTAGTAAGCAACGACATGGTGTTTGTGGCGCAATATGACAAGCAGAAACAGGAACAGACACGCAAGCAGCGCTACGAATATCTACAGAATGTAAAGCCATTTGAGGTTTCGGGCAGATGGGGACTTCGTGTGGGTGATGACATCATCCTGCAACCTGTGTATTGGAAAATCCATGATTTCGTGGGTGGTTTCGCCATCTTTGAGATTGCTCCAAACAGAATGGGTATCTTGATCAGAAATGGCAAAGTGTATTATCCTGCCGATTATCAGGAGATAAAGATTCTGCCGAAGAATCGAGCTTTGCTGACAAAGAATGTCATCAAGACTGTGGAGGTGCAACTTGATACGAAGTGGGGATATTGAAAAGTGGCATCATGAAATCTGCTATTTTGTGGGGGAATTTCCTATTTTTCTGAATGTAATAAAAGAAAAGGAGAAAATTTCTTTTTTTGAATCTTCTATTTCTTTATGCTGTTCTTTATCTATGATTTTCCAGTTTTCTGAATTGATTGAAGGAAAATATGTGTCTGCTTTTGGCATTTTTTTATCCACAATAGTAAGATACAGATTATCGGCAAGATTCAAACATTGCTTATAAATACTTTCACCTCCTATGATAAATATGATGTCGTCTGTACATTTGTCAAGCGCATCTGTCAGAGAGTGATATACCTCACAGTTTTCCAGTTGTATTTCCTGTTGTGTTATCACGATGTTGCGTCTTAATGGGAGTGCGCCATGGGGGAGAGAATCGTATGTTTTCCTCCCCATGACTATGGTATGATTCAATGTAAGTTGCTTAAATCTTTCCATGTCCTTTCTGATATGGAAGAGCAGTTGGTTCTTGTAGCCTATCGCACCGTTTTGGTCCAGGCATGCTATGATATTGATTTGCATTTCAGAATATGATTATCACCCTCTGGTATGTGAGAACTTTTGATCTTCCATTCCTGTGGGTATAGATTATTGGCACGATTGCCTATATTTTTCATCCAACCTAATGGGACATTCTGATAAGTTACTATAATGTATCCTTTAGGTGTTGTTGGAGGCAAAGTAATCGCTTCTTTACGAAGATAGTTGATTGCATCTTCGTATGAGAGTTCTACTTGTGGAATATCAGTCTTATCCAATTCAGTCGATAAGGCAAGTGACTGTGCTGGGATCAGATCCTTACCTTTTATACTTCCGATTTTGATTCCTTCGTGAAGTACTCTTAGTGATTGGTTTGCTTCTTTTACAGCCTCTGTCCATTTCTTGCTGATAGCATATACATCATTTTCTTTTAATGTATAATTCCACTCATCCTTATTTCTTAACCAGTTATTTTTTAATGTGAAAGGTTCTTTGGTCTTTCCTTTTGCGTTCTTCTTGCCAAGATTCTTTTTCTTTTTATCGCCTTCATATATGCCATTTTTGCGTAATACGGCAATAAACAATCCTTCTCCGCGGCTTATACCAGGGAAGAAATGATACATGGAATCATCATTGATGAGGCTCTTTGTAATATTCCAACTTTTTTCGATATTCAGAGGAAGAATTTCGGCTCCAAGTTCCTCTTTTATCCAATCTACATTTTCTTCATCTTCGTGGGCATTAAAAGTGCAGGTAGAATAGATCAGTATCCCACCAGGCTTTAAGCAGTTCCAAATGTCACTTACGATTTCCCGTTGAAGTTTCCAACAATTATTTACATTGGTTTTACTCCATTCATTGATGGCTTCTTCATCTTTTCTAAACATACCTTCGCCCGAACATGGGACATCGGCAAGTATAATATCAAATTTCAATTTTGTTTTTTTGTAATCTTTTGGATAATTGTTGGTGACAACAACGTCCGGATGCCCAAACTTTTGAATGTTTTCTGATAAAATTTGAGCCCTTGTCTTCATGGGTTCATTGCTGAAAAGAAGACTTCCTTCTGGAAGAGCAGCTCTTACGCATGTAGATTTGCCACCTGGTGCAGCACAGAGATCCAGCATGGTGACAGGTTCTTTGACATATTGTCGGATGGCTAAATCAACAATCATGGATGAGGCTTCCTGTACGTAGTATAGACCCGCATGGAAAAGAGGATCGAAAGTGAAGTTCTTTCGTTCCGATAAATATTTGCCTGTTGAAGGGCACCAAGGAATTATTCCAGAGGTCGTTCCTTCGTTTAAAACCGTCTCTGCAGAACATTTGAATGGATTGAGACGAATGCTGACAGTTGCATTCTCATCAATTCCTTTCATCAGTTGATTGAAGAGGTTTTCCCCCATAAGTTCTTTGGTATAAGTTTTGAAATCCTCTGGTAATTTTGTGCTTCTATCTGTTGTCATCTTGCCATTCTTTTTCTTGTTAATTCAAAATCATTTGCAAATTTAAAAAATATTTTGTTTCTTTGCAACTAAAATCGCAAGATATACGTCTTAGTAGAAGAAAAAATTCAAAATAGTGGATAAAATAGTAAAAATATTCGATATGAAAAAAGAAATAATCGTTATGGCTTTGGTGATGAGCCTTGGTGTATTTCAGCAGTCATTGGCTTCTTCTGCACCTAAACACCGTTACACACCGTCTGCTCAACAGGTAGATAAAAAAGTGGGAAATCATTCTGAAAATGATGAGGGAATAGATGCATTTTCTGACACAACAAGCGTAGATACTTCGTCTGCGGTATCTGCTCATAATAATCCTGCTTCTTATACATCTAATAATCCTTCTCAGTTTAGTTTAGATAATTATGATGACCCATTTGATTTTCTGGGTACTGTATTTGGAAAAGGTGTACTCCTTTTTGTTATCATCCTACTTGGTCTGATTGGCTTGCTGACATTCTTAGCTCCTCTTATTGCCCTCTTTATGATTATTCGTTATTTATATAGGCGCAATCAGGATCGGATGAAGTTGTCGGCTATGGCTTTAGAAAAGGGTATTGAAATACCGGAAAGTGCGCGCCCTATAGATAAGCAAAGTAATGAATATCTGGTTAAAAGAGGACTGCGAAATGCTTTCTTGGGTGCAGGCTTATGCGCTATGTTTGCTATATGGGGTGCTGATTTTCTGGCAGGTATTGGCGCTTTAGTACTTTTTTATGGTGCAGGACAGGCTACCATTGGTTCTCTGCCTTCCATCAAACAATGGTGGTGCAATAGGAATAGTGGAAAAATTGGATGATTTTGCTCTTGTAGCTAAAGTGGTAATGTTTCATGACCGTAAGTCTTTTGACTTGTTGGTCAGGAAATACCAGGCGTCTATTCGTAGCTTTTTTCTTCGGCAAACTGTTGGAGATAAGCAATTGAGTGACGATTTGGCTCAAGATACATTTATCAAGGCCTATACCCATCTGGTGGGATTTAAGGGGAAGGCTAACTTTTCCACCTGGTTGTATCGTATAGCCTACAATGTCTGGTATGATTATGTGAGAAGTCATAAGATAACTCAAGATATCGACAGTCCAATAGTGGTTCATAAGCAAGCGCAAGCAAGCAGTGACGGATTAAAACTGGATTTAATAAGTGCCCTCAAAATACTGAGCGATAAAGAACGTACATGCATCACTTTACAATTGATGGATGGAATGTCTATAGAAAAGATCGTAGAGATTACAGGACTTGCTTCTGGTACCGTCAAGTCACATCTCTCACGTGGTAAAATGAAACTTGCAAGTTACTTAAAGCAAAATGGTTATGAAAGAAAATGAAGTAAAATCTACGATATCAGAGGAAACTCATCATCAGCAGCAAGTTACTGCTGATGATGAGCAGATGTTGCAATCTTTCTTTGCAGATTGTTCTTTGGATATAGCTGATGATGGCTTTTCCGAACGTGTAATGTCTTCTCTTCCAGGAGGGGTTACTTATCATCGTTTGGCGCATATATGGAAAATAGCTTGTATTATGATTGGTATCAGTATAGTCCTTTACTGTCAGGTTTTGACAAATCTTCTGGATACCCTTTATCTAATACGGATAGATGCTATGATGTTTTTTCCCAGAGCCGTATGTCGCTTGACGGAAGTATTGGGCGCTTCCCATCATTTATTGATGATCGTATTAGGGATGATTACGATTTTTTGTGTATGGGGATATAATAAAATGATGGATGCTCGCATATAAAAAGTGAGCATCCATCATTTCGTTATAACGAGGCTTCTATGCATTCTCGATTGCAGTTAGCTTCATTCTTATTCAAATATAAACAAATCTTCCTCTTCTTTGGAAATCTCCTGCTTCTTAGGCTTAGGAGGATTTTTTAAGTTGCCTTTTTCATCAAATAACCCATAAGTTGTTCTGAGTACGATAAACTCTGTGCGACGGTTCATTTGATTGCAGATTTCCTGATTTCCTTTATTCTGTTTCAGAATGAAATCCGTTGTCAGTTTATCTCCTTCCTTGAGCCATGGATATTTGGCAGCCACTTTTTTGCTAATAGTCTTAGGTTGCTCTTTGCCATAACCCATTGGTGTAAGTCTGTCTTTGGCAATTCCGTGTTGAATCAGATAGTTGACTACCGATTGTGCTCTCTGTTGAGAAAGATGTTTATTATATTCAGCACTTCCTTTATAATCACAATGTGCACTAAGTTCGATGGTGACATTCGGATTTTCTTTCAATAAGTTTACCAATTCATCCAATGCTTTTGTACTGTTGGCAGTAAGGGTAGCCTTATCAAAATCATAGAAGATATTATCTATTAATACCGGTGCCGTGATGGAAGCCAATGGGAATTGTAAGGTATATTCCTTACTTTCCTTAGCAGAATCTACTCGAATTTCTTCTTTATGATTGAGGAAACCTTTGCAAGAAGCCATCAGGAGATAATCTACCTGTGGCTTGATGACCATACTGAATGAGCCATCACCTTTGACTGGTAGTTTCTTATATGTTCCATCGTTTCCGACAACCATTACTTGGGAAGCAGGTAATTCATAACCACCCATTTCGTAAACCCAGCCTTTGATGGTTGTTACGATTTCCGGGTTTTCAAAAGAATAGATGTGGTCGAAACCTCTTCCGTCCTTTCTGTTGGAGGAGAAATAGCCTCTGTTGTGTGGACCTTCGAAAGTCATTCCAAAGTCGTCACCTTCCGAATTGAGAGGGTAGCCAGGATGGAAAACCTTATATTTTTTAGTTTTTGGATCCACTTTGGCAATATAGATGTCCAATCCACCCATTCCTACATGTCCATCGCTACTAAAGTAAAGGTCTCCGTTGGGTCTGAATGTAGGGAAAGATTCATTTCCTGGAGTATTGATAGGTTCCCCCAGATTTTCAACACCTCCCAGCCCCGCAGCTGTAATTCTTACTCGCCAGATGTCTAATCCACCCATTCCTCCAGGCATGTCTGAAGTAAAGTACAACCATTCTCCATCAGGAGAGATAGCTGGGTGTGCAAAACTGCTGAGGGTGTCTTTGGTGATTTCCAGTTTGGTGGCTTTTCCCCAAGCCGCATCCGAGCGTGGGGAGGTTACTATTTGTGCATATCTTGGTGAAGACGGGTCGGTTGTGCATTGTGTGAGATACATGTCCCGTCCATCAGGTGTAAAGCAGCAAGCTCCTTCATCATATTCCGTATTCAGCCCCGTACTGATGGCTTCTGGCTTGCTCCATTTACCTTTGTCATCTTTTTCAGATATAAAAATATCGCCATTTTTTGTTCCTGTAATACCGCTCAGTTCATCTCCGAGCGCTTCATTTCTGGTAGATGTAAAATAGAGTTGGTCAAATTCATCTCCTAAGAGCATTGGGGAGTAGTCTGCTCTTCTGGAATTGAAAATATCCATTTTCTTCACCGTATATCTGCTCCCTTTTTTCTTCCATTCTGGTGCAACTTGTGCCGATTTTAGTCCGTTCCTGGCTAAAATATCATAGCCATTTTTGCTCATTTCTTCGTTAGGAAGAGAATCTAAAATGGATTTAAATTCTGTTTGAGCAATTTTGTAATCGCCGTTTTTTAGAAGTTGCCGAGCATAACTTAAGCGATCTTGGATATTAGCTTGTCCATATCTGATAGCATTTCTATAGGCTGCCACTGCTTTAGGTGTAGCGTTAATCTTCTCATAGCAGTAAGCCATTTTTAAGGCTCGCTGCCCTCTTTTTTCTCTTTCTTTTGTCGGCGTTTTTGTATATGCCTGCTTAAATTGGTCGGCAGCATCATAATACTCACCCAAAGCAAGATACTTTTCTCCCTTTTTGATATTCTTATCAATACCGCATGCGGTCAATAGTAAGCTACTTACTAATATTGACAAAAATGCTAAGCCGATATGAGATTTATTCTTCTGTTCCATGTCTTTAAATAAACTCCAGTTGTTATTGCTTACTGAATGGTAATCTGAACTGACAACCGCCCTTCCAGTTGCTGCAACCATATGCCGTTTTTCCTTTGATAATGGTTCCTTGCCCACAGATAGGGCAAGTTTTTCCGATGATACTGTCATCTGCAGGAAGATTTGGAGATTTTGCCTCTGTCTTTTCTGCCGTATCATCATTTTTAGGCGTCTTTTCTGCCGTATTACCCTGTTTGGGTGATTTCTTTGGAGCGGTTTTCTTTCTTGGCTCTTTTTTCTTGAGGTCCTCTTCCGTTGTAATCGTCACATGGCGAGCACTGTTGTCAGACAATACGTCATTGACGATTTGGTTGATTTGTTCTTTCAGACCATTGATAAAGTCGGCTGGGTCATAGGTCTTATGCTCGATGTCTCGGAGCTTTTTCTCCCAAATACCAGTCAACTCACAACTTTTCAACAGTTCCTCGTGGATGGTGTCGATGAGTTCGATTCCGGTAGGAGTAGCCATCAAGTTTTTTCGCTGGCGCTTGATATAGTGGCGCTTGAAGAGCGTCTCTATAATGCCGGCGCGTGAGGAAGGTCGTCCGATTCCGTTCTCCTTTAATGCCGCACGCAGTTCTTCATCCTCGACGAATTTTCCTGCGGTCTCCATTGCTCGGAGCAAGGTAGCTTCAGTATAATACTTAGGTGGAGTGGTCCATTTCTCTGTGAGAGTAGGGGTATGTTCACCCGATTCGCCTTTTACGAAAGAAGGGAGCGTTCTTTCTTCTACCACTTCCTTCTTGGCGTTATTTCCGCCATCGTTTCCGTTGGCATTATCAGTTGCATCATCGTCATCGGCATTTTTCGCATCCTTCGCATAGACAACTCGCCATCCTGGTTCCAGAATTTCCTTGCCGCTTACCTTGAATTCGATTTTCTCTGGTTTAGGCCCATCTTCATTGATGACTTCGCCCAATACGGTGGTTGTGGAGAATTTACAATCCGGATAGAACACACTGATAAAACGTTTGGCGATAAGGTCATAGACATTTGCCTCCATATCGGTGAGTCCTGTAGGTGGAACACCTGTTGGGATGATGGCATGGTGGTCGGTCACCTTACTATTATCAAATACCTTCTTGCTTTTAGGCAACTTTTTGCCGGTAGCGGCGAGCTGCTGGACAAGCGGGAGGTACTTTTGTTGGCTCATGATCTTGGCCTGGCTTACTCCGTTGAGTATTTGTGGGCATTTCGGATAGATGTCATCTGTCAGAAACTGTGTATCTACACGAGGATAAGTCGTGTATTTCTTCTCGTAGAGACTCTGGATGAGTTTCAGCGTAATATCAGCAGAGTAAGCAAATTTCTTGTTGCAATCCACTTGTAGTGAGGTGAGGTCGTAGAGGTGAGGTGGAGCTTCATTTCCCTTTTTCTTGCTCACGTTTGTAACGGTGAAAGGTTTACCTGCGATGGTGCTGAATGCTTTTTCACCTTCCTCCTTGCTGGTAAACTTGCCGCTGGTAGCCGTAAACTGAGTATCGCGATAGATGGTAGCAAGTACCCAGTATGGTTCGGAAACGAAATTGTCGATTTCCTTCTGTCGGTTTACGATGAGGGCAAGGGTAGGGGTCTGCACTCGACCGATGCTGAGCACCTGTCGATTCTGACCATATTTCAAAGTATAAAGTCGGGTGGCGTTCATGCCGAGAATCCAGTCGCCGATGGCACGGGAAAGGCCTGCAAGGTAGAGTGATTGATACTCGTTCTGGTCTTTCAGCTCCTGAAATCCCTGTTTGATAGCTTCGTCAGTCATGGATGAAATCCACAATCTCTTGACCGGGCATTTGGCTTGTGCCTTTTGCATCACCCATCTTTGGATGAGTTCACCTTCCTGTCCGGCGTCACCACAGTTGATGATACTGTCAGCGGCTTGCATGAGTCTTTCGATTGTATTGAATTGCTTGCGGATTCCTTCGTCGTTAATCAGTTTTATTCCAAAACGCTGGGGAATCATAGGCAATGCGGACAGGCTCCAGCGTTTCCACATTGGAGTATAATCATCCGGTTCTTTCAGCTCACAAAGGTGGCCGAAAGTCCAGGTTACTTGGTAACCATTACCTTCCATATAACCGTCGCGCGCAGTTGTTGCTCCAATAATCCGGGCAATATCTTTAGCTACGCTTGGTTTCTCTGCAATACAAACTATCATTCTTTATTATTTCCTTTTCTGTTTGCAAAGGTACAATAAAATAATGAGAAAGCCATCATTTCGGCTTCTTTTTCTCATGGCAGAGAATAAAAAAGCCCCGCAAGGCTCAAGCCTTACAGGGCGTATTTCATATAAATCCTTGCGTGCGATTACTCGTACTCCTGCCAGCTCTTAATCTGCAACTGATCCTGGCTCAATGTGCAGAATGCCTCGATGAAGGCTGAAGCTAAACGGGCATTGGTGAACAGAGGAATGTTGTGGTCGATAGCGCCACGACGGATTCTATAACCATTGGTGAGCTCACGCTTGGTGTGATTCTTAGGAATGTTGACGATGAGGTCGAACTTGTGGTCGGCAATCATCTGCATCACGTTAGGAATATCCTTGTGCTCCTCATCAGGCCATCCTACGGCTGTAGCCTTCACGTTGTTCTCGTTCAGGAACTTCGCTGTGCCGGCTGTAGCGTAGATGGTGTAACCGTTCTTCACCAGCGCCTGGGCAGCGTCGAGCAGAGAAGCCTTCTCCTTCGCACCACCGCTTGAAAGCATGATGCCCTTATCCTTTGAAGGAATCTTGTAGCCGGTGGCAATCAATGAGTTGAGCAATGCCTCCTCGAAAGTATCACCCATACAACCTACCTCACCGGTAGAACTCATATCTACACCCAAAACTGGGTCGGCGTTCTGCAAACGGGCGAATGAGAACTGTGAAGCCTTCACACCCATGCGGTCGATATCGAAGGCAGACTTGTCTGGCTTCTGGTATGGAGCGTCGAGCATGATGCGGGTAGCCGTCTCGATGAAGTTGCGCTTCAACACCTTGCTCACGAATGGGAACGAACGGGATGCACGGAGATTACACTCGATTACCTTTACATCACGACCCTTAGCCAGATACTGGATATTGAAAGGACCAGAGATGTTGAGCTCCTTAGCGATGGCACGTGAAATCTTCTTGATCTGACGGGCTGTAGCGAAGGAAATCTGCTGAGCTGGGAAGGTCATGGTAGCGTCACCAGAGTGAACACCTGCATACTCTACGTGCTCTGAAATACCATACTCTACAATCTCGCCATTCTGAGCCACACCGTCGAACTCAATCTCGTTGGTCTCTGTCATAAACTGAGAGATAACCACTGGGTACTCCTTGGAAACCTCAGAAGCTGCCTCCAGGAAGCGACGCAACTCGTCATCGTTGTGGCAAACGTTCATGGCTGCACCAGAAAGAACGTAAGATGGACGAACGAGCACAGGATAGCCTACCTCGTCGATGAACTTCTGAACATCCTCCATTGATGTGAGGGCGCTCCACTTAGGCTGGTCGATGCCCAACTTGTCGAGCATGGCAGAGAACTTACCGCGGTTCTCGGCACGGTCGATGTTGACAGGAGATGTACCCAGGATTGGCACAGACTGGCGATGGAGCTTCATAGCCAGGTTGTTAGGAATCTGACCACCTACAGAAACAATCACACCACGTGGTGACTCCAGGTCGATGACATCGAGTACACGCTCGAATGAAAGCTCATCGAAGTAGAGACGGTCGCACATATCGTAGTCGGTAGATACGGTCTCCGGGTTGTAGTTGATCATGATTGACTTGTAACCCAACTTGCGGGCTGTGTTGATGGCGTTTACTGAACACCAGTCGAACTCTACAGAAGAACCGATGCGGTAAGCACCTGAACCGAGAACGATGACAGACTTCTCGTTCTTGTAGTAGTTGATGTCGTAACCCTCTACGGCATAAGTCATGTAGAGATAGTTGGTGAGGTCAGGATGCTCGCTTGCCACAGTAGGGATGCGTTTTACGGCAGGAAGAATGTTCAGCTTCTTACGCAGAGCACGAACTGCGAGAACCTCCTTCTCCATGTTGGTATCCTTGGTCTTCAATACGAAGCGGCCAATCTGGAAGTCAGAGAAGCCCAATACCTTAGCCTCGCGCAATACCTCGGCTGGAATCTCCTCCAGAGTATTGTATTCAGAAAGCTTGTGCTTGTAATCTACGATATTCTTCATGCGCTCGATGAACCAAGGGTCAATCTTGGTCAACTCCTCGATGCGCTCGATGGTGTAACCTTCCTCCAAAGCCTGGGCGATGGCGAAGATACGGAGGTCGGTAGGATTAGAAAGCTCCTCATCCAGGTTGTCGAACTTGGTGTGGTCGTTGCCAACGAAACCGTGCATTCCCTGACCAATCATGCGGAGACCCTTCTGGAGCATCTCCTCGAATGAGCGGCCGATAGACATGATTTCGCCTACAGACTTCATGGAAGAACCAATCTTGCGGCTTACACCGGCAAACTTGGTAAGGTCCCAACGAGGAATCTTACAGATCATATAGTCGAGTGATGGAGCCACATAAGCTGAGTTAGGAGTACCCATCTCGCCAATCTGGTCGAGTGTATAACCGAGGGCAATCTTAGCTGCAACGAAGGCGAGCGGATAACCGGTAGCCTTAGAAGCGAGGGCAGAAGAACGGCTCAAGCGAGCGTTGATCTCGATGATACGGTAGTCGTTGGTCTCTGCATTGAAAGCATACTGGATGTTGCACTCACCCACGATGTTGAGGTGGCGCACGCACTTCACGGCGATGTCCTGCAACATCTTCACCTGCTCGTCGGTGAGAGAACAGGTAGGAGCCACAACGATAGATTCACCGGTGTGGATACCCAGTGGGTCGAAGTTTTCCATAGAGGCAACGGTGAAGCAACGGTCGTTCGCATCACGGATGCACTCAAACTCAATCTCCTTCCATCCCTTCAGGCTCTCCTCAACGAGTACCTGAGGTGCAAAAGTGAAGGCAGATTCAGCAATCTCCTTGAACTCCTCTTCGGTCTTGCAGACACCAGAACCGAGACCACCCAGTGCATAGGCAGAACGGATCATGATAGGGTAGCCGATGTTGCGTGCCGCAGCCACAGCCTCCTCCATGTTCTCGCAAGCGTGGCTTACAGGAACCTTGAGGTCAACCTTGTTGAGCTCCTTCACGAAGAGGTCGCGGTCTTCCGTGTTCATGATTGCCTCTACCGAAGTACCCAACACATCCACACCGTACTCCTTGAGCACACCGTTGAGGTAAAGTTCTGTACCAACGTTCAAACCCGTCTGGCCACCCCAAGCCAGCATGATGCCGTCTGGGCGCTCCTTCTTGATAATTTCAGTTACAAAAAAAGGTGTCACCGGCAAGAAATAAACCTTGTCAGCAATACCTTCACTCGTCTGAATTGTAGCAACGTTTGGATTGATAAGGACGGAACTAATACCCTCCTCACGCAAAGCCTTGAGAGCCTGCGAACCGGAATAGTCAAACTCACCTGCCTGGCCGATCTTCAAAGCACCGGAACCCAGAACGAGGACTTTCTTAAGCTGTTTCTTCATATTTAATAACTATAAGTATATTCTAACTATAAGTAATAAATTCTATAAGTATCATCTGAAATGTCTTATGCTTAGTTTTGCAATTTGGGTACAAAAGGCAAATACACTATTTTGGGTTGCAAAGTTACGACATTTATTTGAATTTACCAAATTTTTCTTGTGCCAGTTCTTCGTTAAATAATATCAATTATTACTTTTTATTTTTTTATAATGTCTTATTTTTCGGATAATTTTGTTACTTTTGCGCTCGCTATGCAAAATTGTAGCTTAAGAAATTAACATAGAACAAGATTTAATATAATAATGAGAGTCGGTTTATTTGTCCCTTGTTATGTAGATGCCTTATACCCTGAAGCTGGTGTGGCTACATACAAGTTGCTCAAACACTACGGTGTGGATGTGGACTATCCAGAGAAACAGACTTGTTGCGGTCAACCGATGGCGAATGCTGGTTTCCAAAACAAGTCAGAGAAGGTCATCGAGGCTTTTGATGATCTTTTCAGAGACTACGATTATATTGTAGCTCCTTCTGCCTCGTGTGCAGCTTATGTAAAAGTGTATTATCCTAAGATTCTGGAGGGTAAGCATGCGTGTGTATCTTCCGGTAAGATAATGGATATAGTGGAATTCCTGCATGATGTGCTGAAAGTAGATCATGTGCCAGGCAAGTTCCCTCATGCCGTGAGTGTTCACAACAGTTGTCATGGCGTCAGGGAATTGGGGTTGTCATCTCCTTCAGAGAGAAACGTCCAGCCATTCAATAAAATTATTGATTTATTGAATATGGTGGATGGAATTACCATTCATGAACCGGAACGTAAGGATGAGTGCTGTGGATTCGGTGGTATGTTTTCTATCGAAGAGCCCGCTGTTTCTACCCGTATGGGTGAGGACAAGATCAGACGCCACATGGCAACGGGAGCTGAATATGTTACCGGTCCGGATTCTTCTTGTCTGATGCACATGGCAGGCATTGCCAAGAAGGAGAAAATGCCTATTCAATTCATTCATGTTGTACAAATTTTAGCTGCAGGACTATGAGTACAGAACATTCCAAGAGAGCCGCTAAGTTTACGGCAGATGTAGAAAAGACCACCTGGCATGATGCTACCTTCTGGTCTGTAAGACAAAAGAGAGATAAGATGGCGCATGAACTTCCGGAATGGGAAGATCTTCGCGAACTGGCTTCTGAAATCAAGATGCATACGATTACCCATCTGGCAGATTATCTTGATGTTTTTTCCAAGAATCTGGAGAGTCGTGGTGTCAAGGTGCATTGGGCAAAGGATGCGCAGGAATTTAATGAGATTGTGCTCGGCATCCTGAATGATCATCATGTGAAGAAAATGGTGAAATCAAAGTCTATGCTTACCGAAGAGTGTGAGATGAATCCTTATCTGGAAAAGCATGGTATTGATGTAGTGGAAACCGACTTGGGTGAGCGTATTATCCAACTCTTGGGTCAGAAACCGAGCCATATCGTGATGCCTGCCATCCATCTCAAGCGTGAAGAAGTGGGCAAGATGTTTGAGGAGAAGGGAATCTCCAAGGAAATAGGAAATTATGACCCAACTTATCTCACCCGCTGCGCCCGTCATCATCTTCGCAACCAGTTTATGGAGGCTGGAGCAGGAATGACCGGATGTAATTTTGGAGTGGCTGAAACGGGTGATTGCGTGGTTTGTACCAATGAAGGTAATGCTGATATGACTACCTCCATGCCTAAGCTTCATATTGTGGCGATGGGTATTGAGAAGTTGGTTCCTGATTACAAGTCTTTGGCAGTATTCCAGCGTCTGCTTTGCCGTTGCGGTACAGGTCAGCCTACTACGGCTTTCACTTCTCATTTCCGTCAGGCTCGTCCGGGTGCAGAAATGCATGTGGTTCTGGTGGATAATGGCAGAAGCGATATTCTTGCAGATAAAGACCATTGGCAGACTTTGAAGTGTATGCGTTGCGGTGCCTGTATGAATACTTGTCCTGTCTATCGTCGTTCCGGCGGATACAGTTATACTTATTTCATTCCTGGTCCTGTGGGTGTGAATTTGGGTATGCTGAAGAATCCTCAGAAATATGCAGATAATGTTTCTGCCTGCACCTTGTGTCTGTCGTGTGATAATGTCTGTCCTTCCAAGGTGGGTCCGGGTTCCCAGATTTATGTCTGGCGCCAGAGCCTTGACAGATTGGGCAAGGCTAATCCGATCAAGAAGGCGATGTCCAGCGGTATGGAATATCTCTTCGACCGTCCTTCACTTTATACCACAGCCTTGAAATTTGCGCCACTTGCCAATCTGATTCCAGAGTGTTGCACACATTTCAGTAATTGGAATGCTTGGGGTATTGGCCATGCCATGCCTGAGTTTGCGAAGAAGTCGTTTCATCAATTATGGAAGGAGGGGAAAGTAAAATGAAAAAAGAAGATTTCCTGAATAAGTTGCGTAAGAATACGCATGTTCAATTTGATAAGCCTTCTGTAGAAATCAAAGGCATTCAGTATGAGGATACTTTGCAGCAGTTTGTTGACATGAGCCAGTCTGTGGGTGCCCATGTGATGAGAGCCAGCAAGGATGACGATAGGCTCAACGAGATTGTGAGAATGGCTTATCCTCAGGCTAAGGTGTTTGCCAGCAATCTGCCAGATATTCAGTTGGAAAAATTGCAGGCTTTTACTCCTGATGGGGGAACGGATGAAGTCGTTTTGCGCAATCCGGATACTGTGGCTGAGGCCAACGAACTGAATGGTACGGATGTCTGCGTAGTCCGTGGACAGTTGGGCGTAGCTGAAAATGGTTGTGTCTGGATTCCTCAGACCATGAAGGAGAAGGCTGAACTTTTCATTTCGGAATACCTGGTTATTATCCTTGATGAGAAGTCTGTGGTAAACAATATGCATGAGGCTTATGCCCGCATCGAGATGGATCCGAAATATAATTTCGGTATATTTATCAGTGGACCTAGCAAGACTGCTGATATTGAACAGGCTCTTGTTATGGGAGCGCAGGCTGCCAGAGGTGTGACAATCGTGCTTTGCTAAAAAGTCATAGGTATATAAAAAACAACTGTTAACTGTTGACTGTTGCAGTTCATTTAGCTGAATCTATATATAAAGAAAATCCCGGAAACTCAGTCAAGATGTTTCCGGGATTTTCTTATATTGTTCTTTCTACAGTTCCCATTCGTAAGTATCATAAACAACGCCTCTTCCTCCAAACCCTTCTTTTTGGTGGATGAGGTTCTCGTTGAGATAAGTACCTTGCTGCTCGGTTGATTTTCCAAAGTCAAAATAGGTCGTATTCCATTGCTTTTGGTTGATTAGCTCATCAAAGAGCAGGTCGAGTGCTCCCTCTTCTTTCCCTTGAGGCGATGCTGCGATGTATTGGGTATGCGTCACTTGCGGGGTGATGTAGATGAGGCTTCCAGCGAGAACGCTGTGGTTTTCTGCATCCTTTACCACATAGCCCTTGATGTTTTCCGGGAATCGTGTCATCAGAAGTTTCAATTCCTCATAGGTGTGAACCGGAGCAGTATGGTATTTGTGCTGGAGATTAGTATTGAGAATGTTCCAGAACTCCCAGATGTCATTCATGTTTGCTTCATGAATAGAAAGGTTGCAGCGGTTGGCCTTATGAATTCCTCTTCTTCTTTGTTCGGAGAAACGCAGTTTATGCGTCAGGGGAATGGTGGTGGAGATTTCTCTTGCCGATAGCCGAGCCTTACATGTTTGCATGATGGCATAGAGGTCTTCCTCTGATGGAATGTTGTGGTAAATCCAAGGTATTGCTTTATATATGACTTTCTGAAATTCTTTTTCTTTCAGATAGATATTGATAGCATCAAATACCAGACAGGTGATGGCAGCCGTCATTTTGTTGCAGGTAAGCAGTCCGCCGTATGTGAGTCCCTGATGTGAAATAAGGGTTTTATCTGCAACTTCATTTGCAGGCAGCAAAGCGCAGAGTTTTCCGTTATAGAAAATCATCAGGGAATGGTCATGAAATCTGTCCTGATGATAATCCATATAGTTTCTGTCAAAAAGAAACGTGCCTTGCCTGGATTTTGCCACGAAGTCATTCCAGTCTTGTTTCTCTTGGGGTGTATATCTTTTGATTTCTATCATTTTATCTTCTGATTTCTATCATTTTGGCTGAAGTTTTTATTTCCCGGCTTCTCTTTCTTGGATGTAATCGATGAAGTCTTCATATTCATAGAGATAGTCTTCCGGCTCATACAGTCTGGAGGCTAAGACCAAACAGACGGCACCTGATGAGAAATCATCAATGGTTCGCCATATTTCCGTATCGAGCAGAAGTCCCTGGTCAGGGCGGTTCAGAAAGTAGTCCTTTTTCTCATGTCCATTGTCCAGATGAACGGTAAAGGAACCGCTGGCGGCTATGATGATCTGCTTCAGCTGCTTGTGAGCATGACCTCCGCGGCTTTCTCCTCCCGGCACGTCGTATATCCAGTAGAGGCGTTTGGGCACGAACGGCAGACCAGCATCCTTGTCGGTGCAGGAGCAGTAACCTTCTTCCTCCTTTTTATTTAATTGTATAATTCTTCCTAATTCTTTCATGACTTAATATACTCGCATTTATAGAAAGAACGCATAATCGTCGATATTATTGTTTGCCGTTGATTCTTTGTATCTCTTCAGCTATCATTTTAGAATAAATATCAGCTCCTGTTTCATTGAGATGATTAGCATTGTGAAACCATTCTCTGTGCTTTGTGAAGCGTTCGTCGCAGAAATGATTCAGCAATGGAATCTTCTGGGATTTGCAGATTCTTTTCAGGGGAATGAACACCGAGTCGCTCTGGTATGAGAGTTGGGGAGAGGCGGCAAATATCAGTTGGATCTGCTGATGCTTGCAGGTCGTGATGAGTTTTTGCAGGTATTCATATTTCAGCTTGTCATGCTTGTCTTGCGGCAGGTTTTCCGGTATGATGGCCTGGCAACCCTCGTAGGGCACAAATCCCTTTTTGTCTGTACGGTCTTCTGCTCTTGTATCTGCGAGAAGTTTCAGCAGGCGCGAGTTGAAAGGGTAGAACGGAAATAGCATTTTGAAGCGTTCCGTTGCATCCACGTCATGGAAGATAGAGCTGATATGATCGCGCCAATAGTAAGGACGCAGATTGCCGAGATACGTTGTGTTGTCATCTTCCAGCAGGTCGTAGTCTGGTTCCACGTCGTAGATAATGGATTTCACCTTGTTCCTTTCTTCTACCAGTTGCAGCCTGCCATAATTGAAAATGATTCCCATGCGGTCTTCCCCTATATTATAATAAGGTGTAAGATATTGGGGATTATAATGGTGAAGGGCGCGCGATGAACCCATGATCAGATGATCTGCTTTCAACTGGTCATGGATGTATTTCAGTCTTCCACTTTCCCCTTTGGCATGTGATTCCAGAAAGTAAAAGCCTGTGCTGAGGGCTACATAGATGAGTGCCATCAACAGGACGAATACCGATATTTTACCAAAAAACTTTCTCATGACTTTAAAATCTGGCATAAATGAATTGACCCGCATCGAAAACTCCGAAGAGTAGGATGCTTGTAAAGATGAATAGATAGGTGGCCCATCTCACCCATCTCTTTGGGTGATAAAACGGATTGCAGGAAGGACGGATTTCGTCTATCAGATCCTTGATGAATACGATGGCGATAAAGACATAGATAAACTTCTCGCAGATGCCGAAATGCATGTCCTGACTGGTAAATATCTTTTCTATCACGATCCATGCATCTTCTATCGTATTCATGCGGAAGAAAATCCACAGGAATGTGATGAGGAAAAACGTAAGGACGATTCTTGTCAACCGGATGCTTCTGTTTTTCATGGAGAAATATCTCGGCTTGAGGGCGGAGGATTCTATGTCGGTGGAAGAGAGTTTGGATTCTTTCTTTTTTTGTAAACCGAGCATTTTTTCGATGACCTGGAACAGTCCGTGCAGCAGTCCCCATACGATAAAGGTCCAGTTGGCTCCATGCCAGATTCCGCTTACTGCGAATGTAATGAGGATATTGGCATAGTTCCGTCTTTTCGAGCAACGGCTTCCTCCCAGTGGGATGTAGATGTAGTCTCTGAGCCAATGTGCCAAGGTAATGTGCCATCTGTGCCAGAAGTCTGTGATTCCGATGGAGAAGTAGGGATTGTGGAAATTCTGTTTGAGATTGTAGCCCAATGTGGCTGCTGCGCCTATGGCCATGAGCGAATAGCCGGCGAAGTCTGTATAGAGTTGGATGGAATAGAGAATGGCTGCCATCAGGAGTGATGAACCGCTTTCCTGGAGAAAACCATCAAAAACCGGCTCGATATAGAGCTGCAATCTGTCAGCAATCACTACCTTGAGAAACATTCCCCAAAGTATCATTTTCAATCCTTTTTCTGCCAGTGGACGGTTGAAACCCTGTACCGTGTTCAACTGGGGCATCAGTTGGTCGTATCTGTTGATCGGACCGGCTATCATGGAAGGGAAGAAAGCCATGTAAGTGAGATAGTTCGACAGATTTTGCTCGGCTGGATATTTCTTGCGGTAAACATCGAATACATAGCTCAGAGCCTGGAAGGTGAAGAAGGAAATGCCTAATGGGGCAATGATGGAGAAATGGTTTTCATTCGAGATGAAGCCGAAACTATTCGTAAAGGAACTAAGATTTTCCGAGATGAAGTGCCCGTATTTGAAAACGACAAGCGGAAGAATGGTTGCAATGACTCCTGCACAGATTGTTCCTTTTCCGCAGATAGTTTCTTTCCCGCAGTTCTTCTTGTCCGGGTCTTTCCTCAGGTTTTTCTCTAAATCTTTTTCCTGGTCTTTCTCCAGATACTTGTTCTGATTCCTTTCCAGGTATTTGGCAAAGAAGTAGGAGATGAGGCTCACAGCGATAAGAGTGAAGGTCATCCATTTGTTGTAATAGATGTAAATGCCGTAAGAGGCGAGCAGAAAGAAATATTTGCGATACGGAACAGTAAGATTGTTCCCTACCATGAAAATGATAGGGAACAACCAAATGAATAAAAATGAATTATATACCATCTAATGTTTGTAGGGTTAGATGTGTCTTATTCTTTTAAGAATTATTTCTTCATATAAGGGTCGGTGCCTAAAACGGTCTTTGCCAGGCGCTTTGCCTTGTCGCGAAGCTGATTGAGGTCAGCATCCTTTTCTCCGTAGCAGAGAACGACGCCCATACGGCGGCCTACGTGAGCCTCTGGTTTTCCGAAAATGCGGATACGGGTATGATCTTCCTTCAGCGCATCCATGAAATTGTAGTTGAGCGGCTCGGTGCTTTCTTCTGGTGAGAGAATAACGGCAGAGCATCCGGCGTGCTCCAGGTGAATGCCTGCTATTGGCAAGCCCATCACAGCACGGAAATGGAGCTCAAACTCGCTCAGGTTGGTGGTGTGACCGAGAGTTACCATACCTGTATCGTGTGGACGTGGACTCAACTCAGAGAAAATCACTTCGCCCTGCTTGCTCAGGAAGAATTCTACGCCCCAGAGACCAGCACCGGTCAAAGCCTTGGTCACTTCGGCTGCAATATGCTGTGCTTTCTTCAATGCTTCCTCTGGCAACTGGAAGGGTTGCCAGCTCTCGCGGTAGTCGCCACCTTTCTGGATGTGTCCGATAGGAGGGCAGAAGAGGGTAGGACCATCCTTCTGGGTTACGGTGAGGAGTGTGAACTCAGAGTCGAAATCAATGAATTCCTCGATGATGACTTCCTTCACATCGCCACGACCTTCCTCCATAGCTTCCTTGTAAGCCTCCACAAGTTCGTCGTCATTGTGTACATAGCTCTGTCCATGACCGCTGGAACTCATCAATGGCTTCACTACACATGGAAAACCGATTTCGTCGGCTGCATTCTTGAATTCCTCGAATGTCTTAGCGTAGAAATACTTGGCTGTGCGCAGACCCAGTTCCTTGGCAGCCAGATCGCGGATGGCACGGCGGTTCATGGTGTAGTTCACGGCACGGGCAGAAGGTACAATCTGAATGCCCTCTTTCTCGAAGTCGAAGAGACGCTCTGTACGGATAGCTTCAATCTCAGGCACGATGATGTCTGGGTGATGTTTCTCAACCACTGCGGTCAATGCGTCGCCATCGAGCATCGAGAACACTTCTCGCTCGTCGGCTACCTGCATGGCTGGTGCATTGTCATACTTGTCGCAAGCGATGACATACTGTCCAGCACGCTTTGCGGCGATGGTAAATTCTTTGCCCAGTTCGCCTGAGCCCAAAAGCATAATCTTCTTCATTTATATGATGTTTAATATTTTATATCCCTAAAATTAATCACTAATCATTAATCACTAAGTCCGAATTTCTTTCTGATAAATTCTGCGATAAACTTCTCAGTCTCCTCGATTCCCAGATGGCTGCTGTTGATGCAGAGGTCGTAGCTCTCGCTGTGTCCCCACTTCTTGCCGGTATAGTAATCGTAGTAAGAGGCGCGCTGCTCCTCATGGCTTTCGATAAACTTGCGGGCGGAGGCTCTGTCGATGTCCTTTCGCTTGCACACTGCCTTGATGCGGTCGTCGATGTTGGCGGTGATGAAGATGTTGATTACATTCTTGTAGTCACGCAGCACATAGTCGGCGGTTCTGCCCACAAACACGCAGTTGCCCTCATCGGCAGCCTTTCTGATGGCGTCGCTCTGGAACTTGTACAGACCTTCCTGCGAGAAGTCGTTGTGATAGAAATTGTTATCGCTCAGGAAAGGCAGATGGGTATGAAAGAGAGACTTGAAGAATCCCTTCTGCTCATCGTTCTGCTCGAAGAATTTCTCCGAAAAACCGCTCTCCTTGGCGGCAAGGTTCAGCAGTTCCCGGTCGTAGCACTTGCAACCGAAATCCTCCGCCAGCTTCTCGGCGATGATATGGCCGCCGCTACCAATCTGGCGACCTACGTTTATGATAATCTTGGTCATAAGCTTAAAATTTTAGCTGTTAACTGTTAACTGTTAACCATCAACCGTTAACTTTCATGTTTTCTTTATGTTGTCTTTTCAACTTGTTCATGTACCATGACATTACGATGGCAGCGATGACTGCGGCTGAGAAATCGGAGATAGGCATACTGTACCATACGCCGTCAATATCCCATATCATCGGCAGGAAAGCCAGGAGCGGCAGGAGGATGAGCAACTGTCTCGACAAGGAGAGGAAGATGCTGATCTTCACCTTTCCGATGCACTGGAAGAAGTTCGTGATGACCATCTGGAATCCGATGATCGGGAAGCAGAACATCACCACTCTGATAGCCTTGATGCCCAAGTCTATCAGCTGCTTATCGGTAGTAAACATTCTCGCACAATAGTAAGGCAGGAACATCGCTATCAGCCAGCCCGTCACCATGATGGCAGTGGCAGCAATGATGCTCAGGTTCAATACACGCATCAGTCGGTCCAGCTTCTGTGCGCCGTAGTTGTATCCGGCGATAGGCTGCATTCCCTGGTTGACACCTAACACGAACATGATGAACACCATCGCAATACCGTTGGCTATTCCGTAGGCACCCACGGAAAGGTCGCCTCCGAAACGCACCAGCTGGTTGTTGATGAAGATGACGATGATGCAGGCGCACACGTTCATCAGGAAAGGCGAAATGCCGATGGCGAGGATATTATCTACGAGTTTCCTCTTCAGTTTGTAGATGCCTTTCTTGAAGTGGAGCAGCTCGCTCTTGTTGCTGAAGAGCTTGATCTGCCACATCAGCGCCATCAGCTGCGAAAGGATGGTGGCGATGGCGGCACCCTGTATTCCCCATTTGAAAACGAGGATGAAGAGGGCATCGAGTATCACGTTCATCACCACCGTAAAGATGGTGGCAAACATCGCCTGTTTGGGCTTGCTCGCTGCTCGGAGCAGGGCATTCATGCCGAAATACATGTGGCTTACCACATTGCCCAGCAGGATGATGACCATATACTCATGGGCATAGATGAGCGTCTGGTCGCTGGCTCCGAAGAATCTCAGGATAGGGTCGAGGAAGAGCAGACAGATAATGCTCAGTCCGATACCGATGATGAGATTCAGAGAAATTGTGTTACCCAGAATGTTTTGGGCTGTAGTATAATCCTTTTGTCCCAACTTCACGCTGATGGCTGTTGAAGCTCCTACGCCCACGCCGGCTCCGAAGGCAGCGGTGAGGTTCATGAACGGGAAGGTGATGGCCAGACCGGAAATCGCCATTGCTCCCACACCCTGTCCGATGAATACACGGTCCACGATGTTGTAAAGCGAAGCGGCAGTCATGGCTATCATGGCAGGCAAGGCATATTGTACCAATAATTTGCCCACCGGTTTGGTGCCCAATTCTAATGTTGCTTGTTTATTTTCCATTGATGTTTTGAATACTTTGACTGCAAAAGTACAAAAAATATTCCACACCTTATTATATATATAGGGAAAAACTTACCAATCTTTCAAAAACTTTACTTTTCTTTTGGCATTCTCATTTGAAAACATTACTTTTGCAATTCGTAATCAACAATATTTCTATCGGATGAAATGCTGGTAACAACGATTGGATGATCTGAAATCATCGACTGTAATGTCGGCTTTCATCGACTGCGACACAATGGCCGTAGAACAAAGACTGAACAACAATAGAAACAACATAAACAACAATAGAACAATTAGAAAACCTGATAAAGATGAAAAAGTATTTGATGCTTTATGCATTCCTGATAATGGCTCTTTCTTTGATGGCTCGTGAAGATAGAGTTTCTAATTTTGAGCAACTGATGCGCCTGCCCCGTATCACAGAGACGGATATGGTTTCTTTCCCTGGCGGCAGGTGTATGATGTATCGTTTGTATCTTCGTGATAAGGACCTGCAGCATACTCCCTTCTCGGTGAACCGTCCGGAGCAGTTTCTTTCTGCCCGTTCGATAGAGCGCCGCAAGCGTCAGGGACTTCCGGTAGATGTCACGGATTTGCCTATCGCTCCTGCTTACATCGATTCTGTGAGCAGGACGGGGATTGAAATCGTGGGGCAGAGCAAATGGAATAATACCTTGCTGGTGAAGATTCACAAGGAGAAAGAACTCAACAAGCTCAATTCCCTTTCTTTTATCACCAAGAAGTTGAAGGTGTTTTCCTCGCCCGATTCCATCACCGAGCGCAAGCGTTCCAGTTTCCGCAAGGAACTCAATAACTGGGAGTCTGTGCCTACCCATTATGGGGCTGCTGCCGAGCAACTGAAGTCTTTAGGCGGTCAGCGTATTCATGAGCGGGGATTCTATGGCAACGGAATGATGATAGCCGTTTTTGATGGCGGTTTTATGAATGTGGACAGGATTCCTGCCCTGCATGGGGTGAAACTGGCTGGGTTGAAGGATTTCGTAGTTCCTAAGTCCAATAATATCTTCGAAGAGATGGAACATGGCACGATGGTGCTCTCCACGATGGCTGCCAATGCTCCCAATCTCTATGTGGGCGTGGCTCCTGAGGCGCAATACGTGCTGGTGCGCTGCGAGGATGAGCGTACGGAAAGTCTTGCCGAGGAAGACTACTGGGCTTCTGCTGCCGAGTATGCTGACAGTTTGGGGGTTGATGTCATCAATTCCTCTTTGGGTTACCACGACTTTGATGATGTGAAGACGAATCATCTATACTGGGAACAGGATGGCGAGACGGCACTGATTTCCCATACGGCCTCGATGTGTGCTGATAAGGGAATCATCTGCGTGAATTCTGCCGGCAATGATGGTATGGGTGTGTGGAAGAAAATCAATTTTCCTGCCGACGCCAAGGATATTCTTACTGTGGGCAGCATCAACGAGCAGGGCAAAAATGCTGCTTTCAGTGCCGTGGGACCTACTGCCGACGGGCGCATCAAACCGGATGTGATGGCGTTTGGAAGTCCTGCTTCCGTGATTACGGGCAGAGGGGCCATCATCAATGATAACGGCACCTCGTTTTCCTCGCCTCTGATAGCAGGAATGACGGCTTGTCTCTGGCAGGCGCTTCCGCATAAGACGGCCAAGCAGATCATCAAACTGGTGAAGATGGCTGGCAATAACCAGCAGCATCCTGATAACATCTATGGATATGGGGTGCCTGATTTCTGGAAGGCTTATCAGACTGGGAAGGCGATTAAGTAAGTGAAGAGTGAAGAACGAAGAGTGAAGAATTCTATAGCGAAGTATTGTATGGTGAAACATTTATCACTTTTTGAGTTGAATTCGATAGTCCGTGAGATTATCTCGATGTCATTGCCCGACAGTTATTGGGTAGAAGCTGAACTTTCTGAGGCCCGTGAGGCTTACGGAGGGCACTGCTATATGGAACTCATCGAGAAGGATGAACAGTCCAATACGCCTATAGCTAAGGCTCATGCTTCCTGTTGGCGAAACAGATGGATGCTGATCAAGCCACATTTCGAACGGGTGACCGGACAGAGAATTCATGCCGGAATGAAGGTGCTGCTCAAGGTACATGCGCAGTTTCATGAAAACTACGGCTTCTCATGGATTGTGGATGATATTGACCCTAACTATACCTTGGGCGATATGGCGAGAAAGCGGCAGGAGATTATCCAAACCTTGAAGGAGGAAGGAGTCTTCGAACTTCAGAAAGATCTGAAACTCCCGATGTTCTGCCAGCGCATCGCCGTTATTTCCAGCGCTTCGGCAGCCGGATATGGAGACTTCTGCAACCAGTTGGCTGATAATGGATATGGATTGCAGTTCATCACATCCCTCTTTCCTGCCACGATGCAGGGCGAGGGAGTAGAGCAGAGCGTCATTGCTGCCCTCAATCAGATCAATGCTGAGTGGGAACAGTGGGACTGCGTGGTCATCATCCGAGGTGGAGGTGCAACCAGCGATCTGTCGGGTTTCGATACTTTAGCCTTGGCAGAGAATGTGGCCAATTTCCCATTGCCTATCATCACGGGTATCGGACATGAACGGGATGAAAGCGTGCTCGATATGATTTCCTTCCGCCGTGTGAAGACCCCTACGGCAGCAGCGGCTTTCCTCATCGACCATCTTACGGAAGTGTATGTTCGCGTGATGGATGCTCAGGAAAACATCGTGCAGAATGTGAAGCACAGACTGCAGGTGGAGCGGATGAGGCTCGAAAGATTGAGCAGCGGAATTCCTGTGCAGTTCTCATTGGTCAAGACCAAACAGAGCGCAAGGCTCGACCGACTGATGGCTCGCCTTTCCTCTCATGTACAGGAAAAACTGTCGCGGGCGCAGCGTCATCTCGAAATCCTTTCGCAGAATGTGCAGCCGATAGCTGAAAGAAAGCTGCTCAATGAAAGTCACAGACTGCAGATGCTCGCCCAACGCATGAAGGCGCAAGACCCGGAGTTGCTGCTCAAGCGCGGCTATAGTATTACCTTGAAAGACGGGAAAAGCGTGCGCTCGGCTGGGCAGTTGAAGGAAGGAGACATCATAGAAACAAGGTTTGCGGATGGGGCTGTCAAGTCGGAAGTATCGAAAAACTAACTAGAATAAAAGCATAATAATCAGATAAAGCGTATGGCAAAAGAAGAAATCAAATACGAGCAGGCTGTTAGAGAGCTTGAAGAAATCGTAGAGAAAATGGAGAATGATGAACTGGATATTGACCAGCTCTCAGAGCAGTTGAAGCGTGCCAAGCTGCTGGTAAAGCTTTGCAAGGACAAACTCACCAAGGCCGACGAAGAAATCAAGAAACTGCTGAACGAAGAATCATAAAAAAAATCTTCAAAAGTGAAAGAAAAATGGAAGAAGGAATAAATGCGTTGCGTAAGAACATACATAAATCTATGTAAATATGCATTTTGCGTAAGAAAAAACGAATATAAATAACGTTTTTGCTAAATATTAGGCGAAAAAGTTGCAGATTAACGGAATATTTTGTAATTTTGCGGCTAAATATTAGTAGAACATTTAAAAATAAGATGTTATGAAAGACTTGGATTGGTCTAATTTGTCATTCGGCTATCGCCAGACTGACTACAATGTTCGCTGTTACTATCGCGACGGCAAATGGGGCGAAATAGAAGTTTGCTCTGATGAGTATTTGAAATTGCACATGGCTGCAACCTGTCTGCACTATGGTCAGGAGGCATTCGAGGGCTTGAAGGCTTACCGTTGCCCAGACGGTAAGGTGCGCGTGTTCCGTATGGACGAGAACGCTGCCCGCCTGCAGAGCACATGTCGCGGCATTCTGATGCCAGAGGTGCCTACAGAAATGTTCGAGGAAATGGTGAAGAAGGTGGTTCGCCTCAACCAGGAGTGGATTCCTACCTACGAGAGCGGTGCTACACTCTATATCCGTCCTTTGCTCATCGGTACAAGTGCTCAGGTGGGTGTTCATCCTTCTAAGGAGTATTGCTTCCTTATCTTCGTAACTCCAGTAGGTCCATACTTCAAGGGTGGATTCTCTACCAACCCATACGTCATCATCCGTGATTTCGACCGCTCTGCTCCGCTCGGAACAGGTATCTATAAGGTGGGTGGCAACTATGCTGCTTCTCTCAGAGCCAATTCTATCGCTCACGAGAAGGGTTATGCTTGCGAGTTCTATCTCGACGCCAAGGAGAAGAAATACATGGACGAGTGTGGAGCTGCCAACTTCTTCGGTATTAAGAACAATACATATGTAACTCCTAAGAGTACCTCTATCCTCCCATCTATCACCAACAAGAGTTTGATGCAGTTGGCTGAAGACTTGGGTCTGAAGGTAGAGCGCCGACAGATTCCAGAGGATGAGTTGGATACATTCGAGGAGGCTGGAGCTTGCGGTACTGCTGCAGTAATCAGTCCTATCAGCTACATCGACGACTTGGATACAGGCAAGCGCTACAACTTCGGTGAGAAGCCAGGTCCTATCTCCAAGCATCTGTATGATACCCTCCGTGGAATCCAGTATGGTACCATCGAGGATAAGCACGGCTGGACTACTGTCGTTATTGAGTAAATTTTTTAAGAGAGAGATAATAGGAAAGTGCACTCTTGGTCAGTGATGGCTTGAGAGTGCATTTTTTTTGTTTTAAACTCTCTGCTGTATAAAATTCACGCAATAATCTGAAAAAGCCAAAGACTGACAAGCTTTTCCCTGTAGAAAATCCTTTGGAAAAATAAGGAATAGAAAGTTAACAGTCAACAGTTAACAGTTAGATTTTTTCTTCTTGCCACTTTTACACCTTATTATAATATAATATATATATATACTTTTTTTGATAGAAGGGGGTGGGGGTATGCAAAATAGAACTGTTAACTGTTGACTGTTGACAGCCTTTATTAAGACTAAAGCGAGCCATCTATCGACCAAGCTCGGTCGTAATAGATGGCTCGAATTGTGTTTAAATAGAGCTTAAAAGCCTGTTATCTTTTCTCATTTATCTGACTGGAATCACGTAATATTCTCTGTCCACATCAAAGTCGAGTATCCACTGGTCGAGGATCATATGATCATCTAAAGCCTTGATTTCTACCACATGATTTCCCTTTTTGAGTGTGGTAAAGAAGCTTTTTCGGGTCTGTCCGCGCCAAATATCCATCTTCCAGTTGGTGTGATTATACGCATCTTTGAGCGAAATCGTAACGGGTTCCTGGTCGTCTATCATGACGCTGATGCGCATATCTCCCTTCTGATTGGTATAGTCAGGAATCGCTCCTATGGTGAAACGGGCATCGCCTTCCATGTCTGTATTCACCACATATTTCAGGATGGCACCCTTGTTCATGGAGACGGCTTGCGTACTGTGCCCCGTGAAAGGCAATAGCTGGATGTTGCTCTGCGTGGCAGAAGTCCACTGGTAGGCATTCTTCGCTATCACATCCTTGATGAGCGCATAGCTGAGCGGCTTCAGGTCTTCCGATCTGTCGAAAGCATCCTGCAGACTTTTCCTGATTTCTGCAGCCGACATCGTGCCTGGAAGTACTGGAGGCTGGGCAGAAGGGTCGATTGCTTTCAGTTTCTGATAGGCAGTAAGACTCAGCGCTGCGGCAGCCTTGGCTTCTTCATCCTTGCTGAAAAGTCCCGGACGGGCAATGTGGCGTGCTTCTTGTGCCTCCAATTCTTTCTCGGCTGTGAGGGCTGCCATGAGGATAGGATTGAGTATCATGTTGCGGAATCCTTGCTGCTGATAGGCCGTGAGGGTGTTTCCTACGTTGGTTGCCTTGGTCTTCAGCAGGTCGTAATCATACAGATAACGCTCCAGTTCGTTGCCGAATTCGCCCGAATGGAATTCGTATTCGCCGAAAGGCATGGTCATGTATCCGGTAGGACGGATGTTGGTGAGCCGGTAGTATTCCTTCATGAGCGGCATCAGTTTCCTTCCCATAGCGGCGCCGAAGAGTTTGCTGAGCCATTGCTCATAGTGCTTCTCCAGGTTGGCAGCGGTGGCTGCATTCCTGTTCCAAGCCTGCTCCATGAAAAGGGAAAGCTGGTAGGCGCCTGCCTGAAGATTGTTGACATCGGCTATCCAGGCTTCGTCTTCATGGCTGCGGGAACTGTGCGACTTGTGGGTCTTGCCTTTGCGGGAACCGTTGTCCTGACTGTCTGCACCGAGTTCGTTGAGCATCAGAGCTGGCGAGAGGTCAGAAAATGACAGTTGGTTGTCTTCCCAAATCAGCTTGGTGAGTTCCAGACTTTTCTTATGTTTCTTGTTATGTTTCTTGCCGATAATGGTTTCAGTCACCTTTCCGTTCTCTGCCACGAGAATGTCGAAACTGTCAGTTACCTGTTTGTCGATGTTCATCCCATGCTTGTTGTTCATCTCATGTTTTCCTGAAGTTTCCCCATGCTTGTCGCCTTCCCATAGCGTATTGGCTCTCAGGCGGAGCATCAGTCGGCAGAGACGGCTCTGGTTCTTTCTGCCCATCCATGCATGGTCGTTGAGCATGAGTCCGCGGTAGGTTGTGGCTGGAACCTGCAGGGATTCAAATCCTGCGGCAAGGGAGAGAGTCTTCTTCTGCAATGGAGCCACATGATAATAGTTGGTCCAAGGTGAAACGCCAGCCAGACTGGAGAGTTCCATGATGCCGTAGGCTGTTCCTCTGGCGTTGCTTCCCACGACGATGATCTTGCCCTGACGGGTACCAATCCAGAATGCATCTTTCTGGGTGATGAACTGGTGGAGCGGAACTCCAAGCTTCTCGATGGAAGAAAACTCCTTGTTGGAAAGCAGGTCGAGCTGGTAAATCTGAATGTTGGCATTTGATTTCTCTTTTGCCGGATAACCCAAGATGGCCTTCATGTCGTCTGAGAACATATTGAGGGCTATCTTGACAACTGGAGAAACATTGGCGTTCTTGCTGTAGTAAACCTTGCCGTAAACATCGTTCCAATAAATCGTGGAAGGAGCTGGAGCGGCTGGTTCTTTTCTCTTGCTGGTTGCCAGTACTGAAATGCCGCCAAGGGCGACAAAAGCAGCAGACAACAAAATCTTCTTAATGTTTATCATTGTTTTAATTGATATTTCTTACATTGGTATACACATTTCTGCAAAGATACATAAAAGTGTTTAATATCTGAAATTATTTAGTTTTTATTTGCTTATTACATATTTTATTGGTAATTTTGCACAAAAACAAATACATAATTATAATGACATTATATCCTAAGTTGATAGAAGAGGCTCTTGCTACTGTGGTTTATCCTGGTACTAAGAAGAACCTCATCGAGAGTGAGATGTTGGCAGATACGCCAAGTATCAATGGTATGAAGGTGAAGGTAGTCTTGCTTTTTCCTCGTGATACAGATCCATTTCTCAAGAGTACGGTGAAGGCTGCTGAGGCAGCCATTCATTATCATATTTCTCCGGATGTGGAGGTGGAGATTGTTACTGAATATAAGTCTGCTCCGCGTCCTGAAGTGGGCAAATTGCTGCCTCAGGTGAAGAATGTGATTGCCGTTAGTTCTGGTAAGGGTGGTGTTGGTAAGAGTACGGTTTCTGCCAATCTCGCCATTGCTTTGGCTAAGCTCGGCTATAAGGTGGGCTTGCTTGATACGGATATCTTCGGTCCTTCTATGCCTAAGATGTTCGGTGTAGAGGAGGAGCGTCCTTATTCTGTTCACAAGGATGGCAGAGATCTCATCGAACCTATCGAGAAATATGGTGTCAAGCTGCTCAGTATCGGTTTCTTCGTGAGCCCTACTACTGCTACATTGTGGCGTGGCGGAATGGCTTGCTCTGCCTTGAAGCAGTTGATCGGTGATGCTGACTGGGGCGAGCTGGATTATTTCATCCTCGACACGCCTCCTGGCACCAGCGATATTCATCTTACCTTGCTTCAGACTCTTGCCATTACGGGTGCGGTTATCGTAAGTACTCCTCAGCAGGTGGCTCTGGCTGATGCTCGCAAGGGTATTGACATGTATCAGAACGACAAGGTGAACGTGCCTATCCTCGGTCTTATCGAGAATATGGCTTATTTCACTCCTGCTGAGTTGCCAGAGAACAAGTATTATATCTTCGGTAAGGAGGGCTGCAAGAATCTCGCTAAGGAGATGAATGTGCCTTTGCTTGCTCAGATTCCTATCGTTCAGAGCATCTGCGAGGGTGGTGATGATGGTGCGCCTGCGGCAACCAAGGTTGATTCCGTTACCGGTCAGGCTTTCCTGAGTCTTGCCCAGAGTATCGTGACGGTGGTTAATCGTAGAAATGCCGAGAAGGCTCCTACCAAGATTGTTAGTACACATAAGTAATTTGCCGTAAAAAACGTACGAATAAGCCGTTACGAAAAAGATGTTATGAATAAGTCGTTATGAATTATTCGCATTCATAATATATTTTTCTCCCTGCCCACGCAAGAATTTTTCCGTGGACAGGGAAAAATAAAAGTGGGTACATCATGGACTTATGCACCACCTTGAAAAAGTGCCATCAAAACAGAGGTGTACTTCAAAATGCTTACAGTTTAAAACTAAAAAGCATAAGAAGAGCCTTTCTATATGAAAAATTGCATTTACGAGCCTGTTTTTGGCTTATTTTTGCTGTTTAACTTTCAAATTGATAGTGCTCTGACTTTTTCAAGTTGACTCAGGTTCTTTATTTTAGAAAATGTCAACAGTCAACAGTTAACAGTTAGATTTTCGATGGTTGTATCGTCAATCCGCAACTTTTACCTCTTGATTTTTGATGAGCTCTTCTGTCTCATCCTCTTCTTCGGCAACTTCGGCAGGGAGGTTTGCCTTGATTCTTGCAGAGCGCAACTGCTGTCTGAATACCAGACAGGTGGCAAGGAAATAGATGCCCGCCTGTAACCATAATGCTCTGAATTCAGGAAGAATGTCTGACAGACTTGCGCCCATGCTGCTGATTCTCAGAAATCCTCGGATGCCGAATGTGGATGGGAAGACCCAGGCGAAACCCTGCCAGAAAGCTGGAATATTGCTCTGAGGCCATGAAATACCCGTCATGAAAAGCAGAGGCACGGAGGTGAATACTACCAGAAGCATCACATTCTCACGATATCTTACCAGACACGAGAGCATCAGTCCAAAGAAAACACACGACAGAATGTAAGGCAGGAGAAAACCTAAAATCGTGGTCCACGTAACCATACTTACAAAGCCAAACATCTTCGGAACTACCAATGTGAGATACATACCCAATACGGCATAAACCATGAAATAAACCAGCGCCTTGCCAAATACGATTCGGAAAATACCGCCATAATGCTTGCTGATAGGAATCAGTTCGCGATTTCTGTTCAACTCTCTCGAAGTACCTGCCGCCATTCCGATGCCTAACAACATGGTTTGCTGCAGGATGAGTACCAGCACACCCGGCAGAATGGCATTTCCATAACCCACGGTGGTGTTGAATATCGGAACCTCATCAAAGGCCAATGGTTCGGTAGTGATTTCGTCGTCTCGATCCGTAAAACCACCACTTTTCGAAATCTGAATGCCTGAGTTGATATGGCTTGCTACAGCTTGGGCAGTCTGATAAATCGCCTTGTAGGTGAGCATCAGACTCATGTCGCAATAGACTCCCACATGTGCCTGTTCGCCGCGGTTCAACTTCGTGTCAAAGTCGGCAGGAATATAGACAATGCCGTGTACCGCCTGCTTCTGTACCAGTTGCTTCGCCTCATCGAGACTGTTGCAATAGTAAGTGGCTTTGGTGTCTGGAGCAGCATCGTAATCGCGGATAAACTCACGGGAGGTATGGGTGTGGCTCAAATCCACAATAGCCGTATCCACTTCTCTCACCACCTCGTTGTTGTAAATCCACGAGTAGAGAAGCGGATAGCCTAATGGAACCAGGACGCAGAAGATGAGTACACCTTCGTCGCGGAACACATTGCGCATTTCCGTTTTCCAGATGTAGCACATATCCCAGATGCCATTGATGATCTTATATAATAAACTACTTTTTAACATAGAATATTGGACTTTTAACATTGAACTTTATGATTAGTAAAGCCGTTGAATTCTTCACTCTTCACTCTTCTACGGCAAGTACTTGTAAACCAGCATTGCCTTCTTGATGTTCCAGACGGTAAGGATAGGCAGGGCACAGAAGAGAACGAGGGCGCTCCAGTGGAGTACTGCATCGCTCATCGGGAACCCATTGAAGATGTTCATCTGGTAAATCATATAGTAGTGGCGCATCGGAAAGAGTTGTCCGATAGCCTGGATGGGTGAATCCATGGCAAAGAGTGGGTAGGTGGCTCCGCAGATGGAGAAACTTACCACGCCCCAAAGTGAGCAAATGCTCATCGACATGCGCAGGGATGGCATCAGACCGAAGGCAAAAATGCCAAAGCACTGACAGGATAATACACTCAGAATGCCTAACAAAATGATAGGCGCTGCGCCACCCGGATGAGGAAATCCCAATACATAATAGATGTAGAACTCGAATAGCAGGAAGATGCTCAGGAAGATGAGTGTCTGGGGCAGCATCTTACCCGCGATGGCGAGATAAGGATTGTTGCCTGCCATTCGCATCCAGTCTCTGGCCCTGTTGAACTTCAGTTCCGTACCTATAGAATAAGGTGTAATCAGGAAGATGAAAAGCATGATGAGTCCCGGAACCATCACGGTAGAGAGATAGTAATTGTAATTGGCGTATGGATTGCCAATCATGTGCAAATCTACGGCGATAGGTTGCAGGAAGGTCATAATCTCGTCATTCGTCTTGCCTAATGCTGAAAGCTTGGCCATTCCTGCAGCGGCTCCTCCTAAAGTGGAGATGGTCTTCAGATCGCGGAAGAGTAGGGAACCGGCAGCTAGAGATACACTACTGTAGTAGAAGGAAATCTTAGGTTGGCGGGAAGCCATCAGACCGGCCTCCGTGCCGCTTGGGATAAACAGAAAGGCGTAGATTTCATTCTTCTGTATCGCATGTCTTGCTTCAGCGATGTTCTCGTAATGAGACACAACCTTCGTGGTCTGGAATGCATCGAGCTTGTGCACCAGCTGGCGGGATGTGGCAGAATGGTCCTGATCTACAATGCCCACAGGCATATCGGTAGGCACACCATCCTTCATCAGGGTGGTGAAGAAAATCACCACTGCGATGGGGAAGATGATCATGCAGAAGAAATAGATAGGATTCTTCCACATGATGCCGCATTCTCTGAGAGCAATATGATATAATTTCTTAAACATAGAACTTTAAAAGTTGAACTTTGAACTTAACGAATAGCCTGAATTTATGTTATAAAACAATTGAATTCTTCACTCTTCGTTCTTCACTCTTCGTTCTTCACTCTTCACTTTTTTCTCTTTACTTTTTAATGATCAAAGACATTCCTGGACGCAGACCTTCCAACTTGGTGATAGGGCGAGCCTTTACCTCAAAAGTCTTGCGGTCGTAATCGCCATTATCCTTGGTTGCCTTCCATGTAGCGTAAGAGCCCTGGTCTTTCAGATAATATACCTTCATCTTGATGTCCTTGTTGAAAGCAGGAACGAATGCTGTGAATTCTGCACCCTTGTTGAGACCAGCCAGACGGTCTTCGCGTACATTGAATGTGCCCCACATATCGTTCATGATGGAGATGCTCATGATAGGAGATCCCAAGCCTACCAGTTCGCCAACCTTAGGATAGACAGAACTAACTTCGCCTTCTACCTGTGCCACCTGAATGGTTTCCTTGAGCAAGTTCTTGACTACATCCACTGCACTTTTAGAAGCTTTGGTATTGCTGGCAGCCACTCTCTTCTCTTGCTCTCTGGCACCATTCTTGGCCATTTCGTATTGGCTTTTGGCAGCCTGCACCTGAGCTTCTGTGGCCTTATAGGCAGCAAAAGCTTCATCGCGCTTCTGACCGCTCATCACTCCCTCATCGAAGAGATTCTGGATGCGGGTGTAGGTTTTCTTGGCTATTTCTGCAGCTGCCATCGCCTGCTGGTAGAGCTGATAAGCGCCCTGTACCTGTTCCTTGCGGGCACCGGCATCCGTTAAATCCTGCAGCGCCATGGTTGCTTCATTGGTAGCCTGGAGCATTTTCTCTTGAGATTTTACCTCTGGTACTTCGAGAATGGCGAGCGTATCGCCTACATGCACATAGTCGCCTTCCTTGACGCGTATCTCTACGATACGGCCTGGCAACTTGCAGGAAACTCTATACTCAGAAACCTCGATTTCTCCCTGAATCGTTTCGTCATCGTGCTCTAAAGTGAAGAAACCGATAACGCCTACGATGATGACTACAGCAGTAAAACCGATTACTGCCAATAGTATGTTATTATGTTGTGACTTCTTAGACATGATCTTTATTCCTTATATTTAATAATGTGTTGAATCCTATTTCTTGTTTGATATTTTATTTGAATCCCAATTCTCAGAATTCTTATTTTCAATCGAATTTCAATATTCAGAGTTCTTTTTCCAATCGAATCTCAATTTTCAGAATCCCTTTTTTCAATCGAATCTCAATATGTTGTCAACAGAGTTAACAGTTAACAGTTCATTTTTGGATGGTCCAAACTGTTTATCCCCTGTTTATTGTAAAATACCCAATGCCTTGTTCAAGCCGATTTGGGTAAGTTTTACATCAATTTCAGCATCGATTTTCTGACTTTGGGCTTTCTGCCAGGCAGTCTGTGCAGTCATAACATCCGTAATATCCATCACTCCTTCCTTGAATCCTAAGTTAGCGCATCTCAGATTCTCTTCAGCACTCTTGATGTTCTTTTGTGCCATATTGAGCTTCTTTTCAGCTTCCTTTACCTTGAATTGACTTTGGGTGATTTGAAGATGGATTTTTTCGCTCGTATCATCCAAATTCATTTGAGCAATTTGGGAGGTTGCTTTTGCAGCACGTACTTTATAGGTGCCGTCAAACCAGTTCCATACCGGTACTTGTACGAGGACGCCTACATTCCATACTCCTGAAAATTTCTTCTGAAAACCGTTGAAAACGTTAGGATTGGAAATCGTATAACCGCCAGTCAAAGCTACATGTGGCAAATAAGCAGCACGTATCAATTTCACACTTTCTTTGGAAAGGTCAATCGCATTCTGAAGCATCTTCAACTCTGGACGGGTACTCTTGGCTGAATCGGATGCTGCCGCTTCTTGCTGATGAATATCTATCGCCTGACCGGAAAGGGCAAGTGATTCTTTTTCTTCGTCAGCCAACTGAATGTCCTGATTCATCGGAATACCGCAGAGCTGACAGAGCAGCATCTTGGAGAGGGTCAGACCATCTTCTACCTGCATAATCTGCATATCCGCTTCGTTTACCTTCACATCGACTTTGAGACCGTCTGCCTTTGTAGCTACACCCTGCTTGATCATTTTATGCACATCATCATCCAGTTTCTTGACTAAATCTCTATAGCTGGTGGCAAGTTTCTGCTTCTGTCTCAAAGAAACAACCATCCAGTATGCCTGGTCGATATTGTAAAGCGTATTTTGCGTCTGCATGTCAATATCGTTTGCAGCCATTTGCTCGCCAATGTCAGCTATCTTGTTGGCTGCAATGATGGATCCTCCCATATAAATAGGTTGACGGAGCATGATGCTACCGGCCCAGATATTTCGGGTATCCGTGCGGAAGGCATCTACCAGATTTTGACCAGCTCCATTAAGCTTTTCTGTTACTCCCGGCAACTTGCTTCCGAGAGCCTGACCAATCTGCTGGGCAGCCTCCTGAGAGATAAGTCCCTGACTGACAAGCTCGCCCATCATGGTGCTCAGGTTGTTGGTGACCCCAGCTCCTAAGTTGGATCCGATATTGCTGATGGCACTTTTCTGGTTACTGTTGAGAAGGGAAATCTCACGGTTGAACCATTCGTATCCGCCCAGTGCATCTACTTTGGGGAGATACTTGGTTCTTGCAGATTTCTTCAGGTTGTAAGCGATATCCTTCTTGAGTCTTGACGCATTGATTTGCTTATTATTGCGCAATGCCATGGCTCTGCAACTGTCAAGGCTCAATACATTTTGAGCCTTCATAGGGAGCATTGCGGCAAATAACAGGCAAAAAGTTACAATCTTTTTCATTACACAAAAACTATATGAGTTATATTATTTTTGTGCAAAATTATGGATAATTTCTTAAAAATCAAAGGTTTTTTGTATTATCAATTCTTAATAATTGAAAATTATCTATATTTGTGGAAAAATGGAACATCTAAGATTGATGAACGATTATATTATAACGAATATAACGATGGGTTACTTTTAAAAAAGGACCTTCAAAGGAGGGGTACCTCAAAACGCTAATATTAAAAAAATAATAGCATAAAAAGAGCCTCTCAGAATAAAGTCTATACCAAACTAATTCTATTCAAGGCTCTTCTCTGCTATCTAACTTTCTGATTGTTAGTGCTCTTACTTTCTTTAATGATTTCAACTATCAGAAGATTTTAACTATCTGATAGATATGACTCTTAAAATTCATATTCGTTTTCGCCCGCCCATTCTGGATCAAAAATAAAGTCGATGTCAATGTCGCCTGTCCCGCCTGATAAGCCAGTAAACAACTTGCCGCTATATTTTGTTATATAGTTTTTGAGGATGGGAACATCCGAAAATGTTGTTGTCGCTATTGTAAAATCATTTTTATCTAAGATGTCGATGGTAACGGTCAATTTCTTATCTCCTTCGTGAGGAAAGGTATAAACTTCATAAACCTGCTGGTTTTTCACCAAATCTAAAATCTCAGTCTGTTTACTGTTCACACATCCGTAACCGGTTTTAGCATTCAAAGTACTGCTGCCTCCTGTGTAATAAAATTTAATTTTCTTAGCCTGCTCTGGAATCTCATCTTTGATGGCTAAGCGAAACATACCAACTGCTCTTTTAAGCGTGATGCTTTCTGTGGTTTTTTCTCCATCGGTGACGTCAAGAATTCCATAATAATAAAAAGTATCTGTTACTTTATTGCTTGTGAAAGTAATCTTTTCAGGAGAAGAAATCGTTGTGCCGGAGCCATTGTGACCGATGGCAACAACTTCGTAAGTTCCTGCTGCCAAACTGAGATGGATGGCTCCAAAATCGGAATCGTCTGACGTTTGACTGATGATTCCCGCTTTTGCATCGTCCTTGAAAAATCCAAAACTTACCTTCTTGCATGCTTTCTTTACTTGGTCTTTTGAACTTAAGTCAAGGGTAACATTGTTTTCTCTAGGAATTGGTTTGCTACTTTCTTCCTCTGGGGTAAACTTTTCGCATGAGCACATCATCATGGTGATGGCTAACATCGCATTAAATAGGGTCGTTTTCATATTTGTCTATCTTTAAAGAGTTTTCTTATTTGTCTATATCTTTTTGAGAAATTTCTTGTTTATTATATCTTTCAAGAACTTTCTTTTATCTATGTCTTTAGAAAGTTTTCTTTATTGTCTATATTTTGAAAGAGATTCTTGATTGAAAATGATAAATCTCATTTCACTCCTCTTCTTCAATGATTGTAATACTTCTATTTGTTATAGATTTTGATTTCTCTTTGCAAAGGTATGTTTTTTTATCGGTAACTCCAAAGAAATCATGTGTTTTTTGCTTTTTCTTTCAAAAAATGCCTATCTTTGCACACCGAAATAGATGTATAATATGTATAAAGGATAAAATATGGACAAGAATTCAAAAATCAAAGCTTTATTTTTTGATATAGATGGTACTTTGGTAAGTTTTCAAACACATCGCATCCCTCAAAGTACTGTTGAAGCGCTGGAAAAAGCAAAGCAAAATGGTGTCAAAATATATATATCTACAGGTCGCCCTATCATACTTATTACAAATCTGGGACAGATAGAACATCTGATAGATGGCTATATAACGACTAATGGTGCGCGATGTTTTGTGGAAAATCATACTGTTTGCCAGTGTCCGATTCTTCGTTCTGATGTGCAGAAAGTGATTGAAGCGGCTGATCGTGATGATTATTCTGTCATAGTAGTAGGAGAGAAGCAGTTGGCTATTCATCATTTAACCCCTATTGTCGAAAAAATATTTGTGGAAGGATTAGGGGTTGATTCCCTTGATTTTCAAACGAATATTGATGATTTGAAAGATGAGGATATCTTGCAACTTACTCCATTCTGTAGTGTTGAACAAGAGAGTGAGTTGATGCTGTCATTGGAAAATTGTACTTCCGGAAGATGGCATCCTGCTTTTACCGATATTACTGCTGCTCAAGCTGATAAAGGTAAAGGGTTACAGGCAATGGCTGATTATCTGGGCTTGAACATAGATGAAACCATGGCTTTCGGCGATGGCGGCAATGATATTTCCATCATTAAAAAGGCTGGTATCGGTGTTGCGATGGGAAATGCTGGTGATAATCTTAAAGAAGTCGCAGACTATATTACGACCTCTGTTGATGAGGATGGGGTAAAGAATGCTCTTGCTCATTTTGGTGTTATTTGATGCGATTCCTTCAATTTTTATATTTGCATGTGTATGTGTATACGAGCCTGTGCAGGCGCACAAGTGCGTATGTATATAATGAGGTGAAATTGTAGAATTAAGAGTGTGATATGTAATTAAATGTTAAAATCTTGCTATTTTTGAAACTTTTTTCTCGAAATATTTGGTGGAATGAAAAATAGTTAGTACTTTTGCACTCGCTTTTGAGAAATACACTTTCTCTTAGCGATTAAAGAAAGAGTTCTTTGAAAGATTTTACATAAACAGACAAGTAGTACAAGAAGC
>OOBB01000033.1_pt1 | contig 89911 bp, 58 predicted proteins | sample 1671661 | NCBI WGS metagenome assembly OOBB01 (sample SAMN06348179, study PRJEB24527) | human gut metagenome | biome: human gut; feature: ankylosing spondylitis patient; material: feces | host: Homo sapiens | place: China | collected 2015-10
TTGCTCAGGAACTTATAAATAAAGTTAAATTATAGTGTTGCGGAATTAAGGATAATAAGGTAATGATGATACTTACGAGGTGCCAGAACGTCACCTAGAGGTCGCCACGATAGTGCTGGCGGATGGTAAAGAGGCTCGTAACGTATATTGCCTGGCTATGGCACAATATTGCCCCTTGCCAGGGCAATTTCTTGCCATTGCCAGGCAAGAAACGACACGTCGGGAGGAGGCAGAAGACAGAAGGCGAAAGAAGGTAAGAGAAGGAGGAAGAGAGAAAAAGATAGCAGAAGAGAGAAAAAGACTACTCTCGCTTTTACTCTTCACTCTTCACCAAATCGTCTGAAACCCCGATAAACACTGGGGTTCTGAGAGGTGAAGAGTTGGCTCACCTCTTCACCACTCTTCACCACTCTTCACCACAAGCCCGCTAGGCGTCCCGCCGGATTTGAAATCCGGCGTTAAAAAATGTCCTAACCTATTTAGGCTCTGCGGATTTGCAATCCGCAGCAAAGGGTATGCTTTTCCTTTTATTGGGGGATTACAAATCCCCCTATCTTTATAGGTCGAACCTTTTTTACGGCGGATTTCAAATCCGCCGGGACGCCTGGCGGAAGACTTTCTGGAGAATTCGAAAATCTGCGTCATCTGCGCAATCTGCGTGACTCTTTTAAAAGACCGAACAGGTCGAAAAAACAAGGTGAAGAGTGGGTGAAGAGTGGTGAAGAGGTGAGCCAACTCTTCACCCTCGCAAACACCTTTCACACAGCAATTTACACCACTTCTGTGAAGAGTGAAGAGTAAAATCGAAAGTAGCTCTCTACTCACCCATTACGAACACAAAAAAGGGAGGCTTACCTCGTCACAAGGTTTACCTCCCTACACTTATAGTTAAAAATAACCGAATATTACTTGTTCAGGAACTTATCTACCTGAGCAGCAATCTTTCTGCCGCTTGCCATCGCACGAACCACCAGAGAAGCTCCGCTGGCAGCATCACCTGCTACGAATACATTCTCGGCAAACTCAGGCTGTTGTGGCTTCAGGAAGCCCATTGCCAGGAACACAGCCTCTGCCTTGATAATCTCCGGCTCGCCAGCCTCTACCATCAGTGGGCGACCACCCTCTGGGTTTGGCTTCCAGTCGATAGGCTGAACCTTCACACCAGTCAGCTTACCGTTCTTTCCCAGGAACTCCAGAGAGTTGATGTTCCAGCGGCGGGTACAGCCTTCCTCATGACTAGAGGTGGTCTTCAGGGTGCGAGGCCAGTTTGGCCAAGGATTCTTAGGATCCTCAGGACCCTCTACCGGCTTAGGCATGATTTCAATCTGGGTTACGCTCTTGCAACCCTGGCGATGAGCGGTACCGATACAGTCGGAACCTGTATCACCACCACCGATTACCAATACATCCTTGCCCTTGCAGTTAACCAATTCATCCTTAGAGAACTCCATACCGGCGAGGATACGGTTCTGCTGAGAAAGCAGTTCCAGGGCGAAGTAAACACCCTTCAGCTCTCTTCCAGGAATCTTCAGGTCGCGGGCTGTCGGTGTACCGGTAGATACCACGTAGGCATCGAAGCCTTCTGGCAACTTGGTAACATCAATCTGCTGATTGTATTTGAATTCGATGCCCTCTTCTTCGAGAAGACGAAGACGGCGGTCGATGATGCTCTTGTTGAGTTTGAAGTTAGGAATACCGTAACGCAACAGACCACCGGCATTCTCACGTGCCTCGAAGACTGTTACCTTATATCCCTTGTGGTTCAACTGGTTGGCAGCAACCAATCCCGCAGGACCGGCACCGATGACAGCCACCGTCTTGCCATTACGCTCCGGAATCTCAACATGCACATAGTCCTCAGAGAAGGCGTGCTCCACGATGGCGCACTCATCCTCACGGTTGGTGGTTGGTTCATGATCCATGAGATTCAATACACATGCCTTCTCGCAGAGTGCAGGACAGATGCGTCCTGTGAACTCTGGGAAGTCGTTGGTGGAATTGAGGAGACGGTAAGCCAACTCCCAGTCGCCCTTGTAGAGGGCATCGTTCCACTCCGGTGCCTTGTTGCCCAGCGGACAAGCCCAGTGGCAGAAAGGCACGCCACAATCCATGCAACGGGAAGCCTGCTGTCGGCGGTCGTTGCTATTCAATGTCTGTTCTACCTCGCTGAAGTCGAGGATTCTATCGTGAATTGGTCTATAACCTGCTTCCTTGCGAGGTATAGTCAAAAATGCTTTTGGATTTCCCATCGTTTTACTTTGAACTTTGAACTTTGAACTTTGAACTTTTTTTACTTTGAACTTTGTTCCCTTTGAACTTTGAGCTTTGAACTTTGAACTTTTTTCCTTTGAACTTTGAACATTGAACTTTGAACTTTATGATATGCTTCATAGAGTTATAGCTCTCGATACTAATCATAAAGTTCAATGTTCCAAGTTCAAAGTTCAAAGTTAGTAGTCTCGCTGCATATCCGCAATCTTCTGCTGCAACTTCTTTACCTGCTCCTCCTGGAGAACTCGCTTGTACTCGATTGGCACTACCTGGATGAAATCCTCTACGTAGTGGTTCCAGTCATCGAGCATGGTACGGGCGAGCTTACTGCCGGTATAGAGATAATGCTGACGGATCAGCTCGTGCAACTCCTTGCGATAGGTGCTGTCCTCCACGAGGTTGATCTCCACCATATCCATGTTACAGAAGTAATCGAAGTTGTGGTTCTTATCCCATACGTAGGCAACACCACCACTCATACCAGCGGCGAAGTTACGGCCGGTTTCACCGAGCACTACTACTCTACCGCCCGTCATGTACTCGCAGCAGTGGTCGCCAGCACCCTCAATCACGGCGATGGCACCGGAGTTACGAACACCGAAGCGCTCGCCTACCTTACCATTGATATACAACTCACCGCTTGTGGCACCATACAGACCGGTGTTACCGGCGATGATGTTATCCTCGGCAGAGAAGTTACTGCGGATAGGAGGAAGGATGGAAATACGACCTCCTGAAAGTCCCTTGGCGAAATAGTCATTGGTCTCACCTTCGAGCTTGAAATCCACTCCCTTGACCAGGAAGGCACCGAAGCTCTGACCAGCAGAACCCTTGAACTTCACGTTCACGGTCTTGTCTGGAAGACCAGCCTCACCATATTTCTTGGCAATCATACCGCTCAGCATCACACCGGCAGCACGGTCGGTATTCTTGATGGCGAAGTCGAGGTTCACTTCTTCCTGGTTCTCGATGGCACGCTGTGCACCACGAATCAACTGCTGGTCGAGCACATTGTCTAGGTCATGAATCTGCTCGGTCGTATGATAGAGCGAGCAATGACCTGTCTCACGATGCAGCAAGCGGGAGAAATCGAGCAAGTCTGCCTTCTCCTCGATGCTCTTAGCCACCTCTGGCTCTACGGCATCAGCACCCTCGGTAGGAACAATCTCCTCATCCTTCTTGCGGACGATGAGCTCGGTATGACCGATGATATCGTTCAATGAGGTGTAACCCATCTCAGCCAGATACTCACGAACCTCCTCGGCGAGGAAGCGGAAGTAGTTGATGAGGTACTTGTAGCTGCCACGGAAGTGCGCACGGAGCTTAGGATCCTGTGTGGCAACACCCATAGGACAGGTATTCAGGTTACACTTACGCATCATGACACAACCCAAAACGATGAGGGCGGCAGTACCGAAACTGAATTCCTCAGCACCGAGCAGAGCCATCAGGATGATGTCACGACCGCTCTTCAACTGACCATCCACCTGCAGGCGAACCTGACCGCGAAGACCGTTCTTCACCAGTGTCTGCTGGGTCTCAGAAAGTCCGATTTCAGGAGAGATACCTGCGAAACGCATACTGGATGCAGGGCTGGCACCTGTACCACCCTCAGCACCAGAGATAACGATGAGGTCTGCCTTCGCCTTAGCCACACCGGCAGCGATGGTACCCACACCACTCTCAGCTACCAACTTCACGGAGATAGCCGCCTTAGGGTTCACATTCTTGAGGTCGAAGATGAGCTGAGCCAAATCCTCGATACTGTAGATATCGTGATGAGGTGGAGGAGAAATCAAGCTGATGCCAGGGATAGAGTGACGGGTCTTGGCGATGACCTCGTTGACCTTGAAGCCAGGCAACTGACCACCCTCACCCGGTTTAGCACCCTGTGCCACCTTGATCTGGATTTCCTCTGCATTTACCAAATATTCTGTTGTCACACCGAATCGACCGGAAGCCACCTGCTTGGTCTTGCTGGAGAGGCTGATGCCATCCTGTGTAGAATGGAATCGCTCGTTATCCTCACCACCTTCACCGGTATTGCTTCGGGCACCGAGGGCGTTCATGGCGAGTGCCATTGCCTCGTGGGCCTCCTTGGAGAGGGCACCAAAACTCATCGCACCGGTAACGAAGTGCTTCACGATTTCCTCTACCGGCTCCACCTTATCTATAGAGATAGGGTTCTTGCGGAAGCTGAAGAAGTCGCGGATGAAGATAGGCTCCTGCTTATCGTCAACGAGATGTGTATATTTCTTGAAGAGATCATAATCGCCCTTGCGGGTTGCGAGCTGCAGGGTGGCGATGGTCTCTGGGTTCCAAGCGTGCTTGATACCGTCCTTGCGGTAGTGGAACTGTCCCATACTTGGCAGGAACTCGAGCTTCTTGGTCTCGAATGCCTTGTCGTGCAGGCGGATGGCATCACGGGCGATGGTCTCGAGTCCGATACCGCCGATGGTGCTCACCTCTGTTCCGAAGTAGCTCTTCAGCAGGCTCTCGCTCAAACCGATGCTCTCGAAGATCTTGGCACCACGATAGCTACGGATGGTAGAGATACCCATCTTAGCCATAATCTTGAACAAGCCCTTCTTCACAGCCTTGATATAGTTCTGCTCGGCTGTATGGTAATCCTCCTGAATCTTTCCCTTCTTTACGAGGTCGTCGAGGATGGCGTATGTCAAGTATGGACAGAGGGCTGATGCACCGTAACCCAACAAGAGGGCTGCATGCATTACCTCACGAATCTCACCGCTCTCAACGATGAGGGCTGTCTGTACACGCTTGCCGGCATCAATCAGATAATGATGTACGGCGCTTACGGCGAGCAATGATGGGATGGCGGCATGGGTCTCATCCACGCCACGGTCGCTCAAGATGATGTAGTTGTAACCATCATCCACGCTCTGTGCTGCCTGCTTGCAGAGTTCATCCAGAGCCTCATGCAATCCTTCTTCGCCCTTGGCGGTTTCGAAAATCATGTGAAGCTTGACGGTATTGAATCCCTTGTAGCGGATATTCTGAAGGATATCCAGCTGGGTATTGGTCAGGATAGGATGTGGCAAGCGAACCATCTTGCAGTTGCTCTCGTCCGGGTTCAGAATGCCGGAACCTACACGACCGATATACTCGGTAAGACTCATCACGAGGTTCTCACGGATGGAGTCGATGGCAGGGTTGGTAACCTGAGCAAACTGCTGACGGAAGTAGTTGAAGAAGATCTGTGGCTGGTCGGAAAGTACGGCAAGCGGAGTATCATTACCCATAGATGCAGTAGGCTCCTGACCCTTGGTAGCCATCGGAATGATGGTACCGTCGATGTCTTCCTCGCCAAAACCGAACTCCAATTCCTTGCGAGTGAGGTTTTCCACAGCGTTTTCCACTTTTCGTCCGCTGCGCAGCTTTTCCAGTTCAATACGGTTGGTGTTCAACCACTGGCGGTAAGGATGAGCCTCAGCCAGGCGTTCCTTGATTTCGCCATCATAGTAAATCTTGCCTTCCTGGGTATCAATCAAAAGAATCTTACCCGGCTGCAAGCGTCCCTTCTCGGCAATCTCGGTTGGGTCGAAATCCATCACACCCACCTCAGAAGCCACAACCATCATATCGTTCTTGGTGATGGTGTAGCGTGCAGGACGCAGACCGTTTCTATCGAGCATACCACCGGCATAGCGGCCATCGCTGAAGAGCAAGGCGGCAGGACCATCCCATGGCTCCATCAGGATAGAGTGATACTCATAGAAAGCCTTCAGATCCTCAGAGATAGGGTTCTTGTCGTTGAAGCTCTCAGGCACCATCACAGCCATGGCGTGAGGCAGAGACAGACCGCTCATCACGAAGAACTCGAATACATTGTCGAGACTTGCAGAGTCACTCATATCAGGCTGAACGATAGGAGAAATCTCACGGATATCGCCCAGAGCCTCACTACTCAACACACTCTCACGAGCCTTCATCCAGGCACGGTTGCCACGGATGGTGTTGATCTCACCATTGTGGGCAAGGAGACGGAATGGCTGAGCCAGACTCCATGTAGGGAAGGTGTTGGTAGAGAAGCGGGAGTGAACCAGAGCCAGACCGCTTGTAAAATAATTATTAGTCAAGTCAGGATAGTACTGACGCAGCTGGAGGCTGCTCAACATACCCTTATATACGATGTTCGAATTAGACAACGAACAGATATAGAAATCAGGATCGCTGATTCGTTTCTCGATGCGCTTGCGGATGAGATAGAGGGTGCGCTCGAAGACTGGCACCTTATCATCTGTCACACCTGTAATGAACACCTGTTTGATGGCAGGTTCATTGCTCAATGCAGCCTCACCCAGACAGTCTGGATTGGTAGGTACATTGCGGAGATGCATCAACTGAAGTCCCTCACGTTCAATCTCTTCAATCATAATAGAGAGGATATCCTGCTGTTTCTTCTCATCCTTAGGCAAGAAGACAAGACCTGTACCATATTTTCCCTTTTCCGGTACAGGGATACCCTGAAGAAGAATAAACTCATGTGGAATCTGGAGCATGATACCGGCACCGTCGCCCGTCTTGTTATCAGCACCCTCTGCACCACGATGGCGCATATTCTCGAGGACCTTCAAGGCGTTATCGACCAGCTCATGACTCTTGTTACCGTGGATATTCACCACCATACCTACGCCACACGCATCGTGTTCATAGGCAGAACTGTACAATCCTTTTTCCATTTCTTGTTCGTTTTATATCGGTTATTTCTAACTATTTTATTATTGATATGCTTGCTCGTAAAAGCTATGTTATTTATACGCCTGTTCATGAACTCCCGCCACGGCTCTACCGCTAGGGTCGTTCTGATTCTTGAAAGAGGCATCCCAGGCAAGGGCTTCGGCTGTAGAGCAGGCTACGCTTGGCACGCTAGGCACACTCTTGGCAGCGCTGTCGCTTGGGAAATGCTCGGCGAAGATAGAGCGATAATAATACTCCTCCTTGTTCTGTGGAGGATTGATAGGGAATCGCTCGGCAGCATGCGCCATCTGTTCGTCGCTGACGGCTGATGCGGTAATCTGCTTCAGGGTGTCAATCCATGAATAGCCCACTCCATCGGAGAACTGCTCCTTCTGTCGCCATGCTACTTCTTCCGGAAGCAGATCGGCGAAAGCCTCACGAACCACCTTCTTCTCGATGGTCTTGTCAGGACACATCTTCAATACCGGGTTCATGCCCATCGCTACATCCAGGAACTCCTTGTCGAGGAAAGGCACACGACCCTCGATGCCCCATGCCGCCAGACTCTTGTTGGCTCTCAGGCAATCGTAGAGATAGAGCTTGCCGAGCTTGCGCACGGTTTCCTCATGGAAAGCCTTGGCATCCGGTGCCTTGTGGAAGTAGAGATAACCTCCGAATACCTCGTCGGCACCCTCACCGGAAAGTACCATCTTGATACCCATGCTTCGGATGACTCTCGCCAGGAGATACATCGGGGTAGAGGCACGCACGGTGGTTACATCGTAGGTCTCAATGAAATAGATGACATCACGGATGGCATCCAGACCTTCCTGGATGGTGTAGTTGATTTCGTGATGCACGGTTCCGATGTGCTCGGCAACCAATCGTGCCTTCGCCAAATCAGGAGCACCCTTCAAACCTACGGCAAAGGAGTGAAGTCGAGGCCAGTATGCCTTGGTTTCGCCCCCATTCTCCACGCGGGTAGAAGAATATTTCTCGGCAACGGCAGAGATGACGGAAGAATCGAGACCACCACTGAGGAGGACACCGTAAGGAACATCGCTCATCAGCTGGCGCTTTACAGAAGCCTCCAGGGCATCGTGAATCTCCTTCACGGCAGCCTCCTCCTGAGGTTCCGCATCCTTCAGCTGGGCTTCAGCCTTCTGAGTATCATCAATCTGATATTTCTTCTGCATGGCAGCGTATTCAAACCAATCACGGGTATAGTAACGCTTCATGCCAGGGTTCTTGCTGTAATAATAATGGCCCGGAAGGAATGGCTCGTAATGATCACACTGACCTTCCAGAGCCTTCAACTCGCTTGCCACCAGCACTTTTCCATCCTTATCATAACCAATATAAAGAGGAATGACACCGATAGGGTCGCGGGCAATGAGGAACTCATCACGCTCAGCATCGTAAAGGGCGAAGGCAAAGATACCGTTCAGCTCTTCAAGCATCTGGGTGATACGGGCGTGGAGCGCATCCTCACCTTTATATATGAAGGTATCAAAGTCGGAATCTGCTCGCATCTCACGATAGAGAGAAAGAATCACCTCGCAGTCGGAACCGGTCTGATACTGGTATTTGCCAGCAAAACGGGCACGGATATTCTGATGATTATAAATCTCACCGTTTACGGCAAGCACCTGTTTTTTGTCTGGTGCAAACAAAGGTTGGCGACCACTTTCCGGGTCAACAATGCTCAGACGCTCATGTGCCAGGATAGCAGAACCACCACAGTAGATTCCGCTCCAGTCTGGTCCGCGATGGCGAATCTTCTGACTCATACGAAGCGCTTGCTGTCGCAATTCAGGAGTTTGCTCCTGAATATTGAAGATAGATACGATTCCACACATAATATCTTTTCCTTTCTTTTACGGTTATTTTTATCTCTTTTTACCTAAAACAAATAACATTTTGTTATGTTTCGGCTGCAAAATTACTACTTTTTGTCAACATACGAAAGATTTCCATTACCTTTTGTCTTAAGAAAAGGAGAATAATTACATATCAGCACGTATTAGCACATTTAAACTTTCATTTTGAAAGTACAAACAATATTATTTATTTCAAAATAACACAAAGAGAGAAAAACAAGATAGGAGGATACATTTACTTTTATTGGGGGATTACAAATCCCCCGGTGTTTATAGGTCGAACCTTTTTTTACGGCGGATTGCAAATCCGCCGGAACGCCTAACGGGTTTACGCTCTTGGAGACAATCCCCCACGTATTGGGCAAAACCCGTGAGGCATCTCGACAGATTTGAAATCCGTTAGGCGTTCCGGCGGATTTGAAATCCGTTAGGCGTTCCGGTGAATTTGAAATCCGTTAGGCGTTCCGGTGAATTTGAAATCCGTTAGGCGTTCCGGCGGATTTGAAATCCGTTAGGCGTTCCGGCGGATTTGAAATCCGCCGTCTAAAAAGGTTCGACCACCCCTGAAGGGATTTGCAATCCCCCATCAATACAAAGAAAGTTTAGTTAAAAAATATATAGAATAGTGCCGTTTTTCCCAATTTTTTAGTATCTTTGCAGCATTATTAGTTTTATTACAAATAACCTAATTTATTCAATTATTCCGTAGATGTTACTATAGCATTATGAGAAAGAGAATTATAAATCTTTTAATGATGACCTGCGTATTAGCCGGCGGCTACTCTCAGGTATCGCTTGCCCAACAGGCTAAGTCGGGCAAGCTAACTCAGTTTGTCAACCCTCGAATCGGAACAGGTGGACATGGACACGTTTTCCTCGGAGCCAACGTTCCGTTCGGATATGTCCAGTTAGGTCCTACAGAACCATCCCGCGGATGGGACTGGTGCTCCGGCTATCATCATTCTGACTCCATCCTCATCGGTTTCGGACACCAGCACCTGAGCGGTACCGGTATCGGCGACCTAGGCGACGTGGCTTTCCTGCCCGTAACAGATGGCAACCAGAAACAAATCAAGTTCAGTCACGACAACGAGAACGTGCGCCCTGGATACTATGCAGTCAAACTGCAGCAGCCTAATGTATGGGTAGAGCTGACTGCTACACAGCGTGCCGGTTTCCAGCGCTATACCTTTGGTGCTGATGCACAGCAGGCACAGTTGGTACTCGACCTGAAGCAGGGTATCGGTTGGGATGCAGCCAAGGACTTCAATGTAGATAATACTACAGCTACCACCGTGGCTGGTCACCGTTTCTCCAAGGGATGGGCGAACGACCAGAAGGCATTCTTCTTCGCAGAATTCTCCCAGCCTGTTACCGTGAAGCCACTGGGCACCGGCAGATGGCTGATTACCGCTGCTGATGTCACCAAGCCATTGTTGGTGAAGACCGGTATGTCCGCTGTAAGTGCAGAGAACGCCAAGCTGAACCTGGAGAAGGAGATTCCGGGCTGGGATTTCCGTCAGGTAGTAGCTGATGCAGATGCTGCCTGGAACAAGGAATTGGCTAAGGTGAACATCGAGACCAGCGATTCTACCTCCCGCCGCATCTTCTACACAGCCATGTATCATACCATGACCGCTCCATCTGTCTTCTCAGATGTCAACGGTCAGTATCGCGGTGCCGACGGCAAGGTCTATGACGGCAACTTCACCAATTATACCACCTTGTCACTCTGGGACACCTATCGTGCAGCTCATCCATTGATGACCATGATCCATACCGACATGTTGCCAGATATGGCAAGCACCTTCATCAATATCTATCGCCAGCAGGGCAAGTTGCCAGTATGGCATCTGATGGGTAACGAAACCAACTGTATGGTGGGTAACCCAGGTATTCCTGTTCTTGCCGATATGGTACTGAAGGGCTATGTGAAGGATAAGGAAGGAGCCTACGAGGCGATGAAGAAGTCGGCTATGCTCGATGAGCGTGGTATGGGATTGCTCAAGAAGTACGGTTATCTGCCATACGACAAGGAGCCTACCAAGGAAACCGTTGCCAAGGGCTTGGAATATGCGCTGGCTGATGCCTGTGTGGCAAAGGTGGCTCGCATGCTGGGAAAGAAGGAAGATGCCAAGTACTTCGAGAACAGATCAAAGGCTTACAGCAAGTACTTCGACAAGGAGACCGGCTTTATGCGCGGTCTGAGTTCTGACGGCAAGTTCCGTGTTCCTTTCAACCCATTCTCTGCCGAGCATCGTGAAGATGACTATACCGAGGGAAATGCATGGCAATATACCTGGCTGGTGCCTCATGATGTTCACGGACTCGTGAAGCTCTTCGGCAATGAAAAGAAGTTTGTGACCAAGCTCGACTCTCTCTTCATCGTTACCGGTGAGATGGGTGCCAATGCTTCTCCAGACATCTCTGGTCTGATTGGTCAGTATGCTCATGGCAACGAGCCTAGCCATCACGTGCTCTATATGTACAACTATGTAGGTCAGCCTTGGAAGGCTGCCCGTCTGCTCAGACAGACACTGGACGAGATGTACAAGGATGACTTCGACGGTTTGAGCGGCAACGAAGACGTGGGTCAGATGTCAGCATGGTATGTGCTTTCTTCCGTAGGTCTCTATCAGGTAGAGCCAGCCGGCGGCAAGTACGTCATCGGCAGCCCTATCTTCGACAAGGCTGAACTGAACGTGGGCAAGGGCAAGACCTTCAACATCGTCTGCAAGAACAACAGCAAGGAAAACATGTACGTACAGTCTGTGAAGTTGAACGGCAAGCGATACAGCAAGTCATACATCATGTATAACGACATCATGAAGGGCGGCACCCTCGAACTGCAGATGGGCAACCAGCCATCGAAGTGGGGAACCCGTCCTGCCGACCGTCCATAAGAATCAAGCACTAACTAACAAAAATATAAATAATGAGAAAGACTATTTTAACATTGGCTCTTCTTGCCTCCATGAGCGCTATGGCTCAGGAGAATGCTGAGGTAGATGTGCATGCACGCTATACCAAGGTGGTAACCCCAGTGAATGGCAAATACGAGTCAAAGCGTCCTCCTGTAGAGGACCGTCTCTTCACTTCTACAGCAGTAGAGAAGAAGATCAAGGAAGTACAGAAACTCCTGAAGAAGAATCCAAAGTTGGCGTGGATGTTTGCCAACTGCTATCCTAACACCCTGGAGAGTACCGTTCACTACCGTGTGCTCGAGAATGGTGATGATGATACATTCGTATATACCGGTGATATTCCAGCCATGTGGCTCCGCGACTCAGGTGCCCAGGTATGGCCTTACGTAGCCCTCGCCAACAAGGACGAAAAATTGAAGAAGATGCTGAAGGGTGTGATTCTCCGCCAGTTGAAGTGCATCAACATCGACCGCTACGCCAATGCCTTCAATGACGGTCCTACCGGTGCCGGCTGGCAGAAAGACCGCACCAAGATGCAGCCGGATGTATTCGAGCGCAAATATGAGATCGACTCCTTCTGCTACCCTATCCGTCTGGCTTACGAATACTGGAAGGTAACAGGCGATGACTCTATTTTCGGCGAAGTATGGATGAAGGCTATCGAGAATATCCTGAAGACCTTCCACGAGCAGCAGCGCAAGGTGACAGCCAAGGCTTATCACTTTACCCGTGTTTCTGACCGTGCCTTCGATACCATCGGTTGGGACGGCTTCGGTGCTCCGGTAAAACCGGTAGGACTGATCGCTTCCATGTTCCGTCCTTCTGATGATGCCACCATCCTTCCATTCCTGATTCCATCCAACTTCATGGCAGTTTCTTCCATGAACAAGGCAGCAGAAATCTTGAAGCACGTGGCAGAGAAGGATGCAGCAAAGAAAGATGCAGCCTTGAAGATTGCGCAGGATTGCAGCAGTCTGGCTGACGAGGTACATACTGCTCTGCAGAAGTATGCTATCTACAACCATCCTAAGTATGGCAAGATTTATGCTTACGAGGTAGATGGTTTCGGCAACCAGCTCCTGATGGACGATTCCAACGTTCCTTCTCTCCTGGGTATGGGCTATATGGGTGATGTTCCTATGAACGACCCTATCTATCAGAACACCCGCCGTTTCGTTTGGAGTGAGGACAATCCTTGCTTCTTCCGTGGCAAGGCTGGCGAAGGTATCGGTGGTCCACACATCGGTTACGACATGCCTTGGCCTATGTCTATCATGATGAAGTGCTTCACCGCACAGAGCGATGACGAGATCCGCTTCTGCATGAAGATGCTGCTGAATACGGATGCAGGTATGGGATTCATCCATGAGTCTTTCCACAAGGACGATGCCTCTAAATACACCCGTCCTTGGTTCGCATGGCAGAACACCCTCTTCGGAGAGTTGGTCATCAAGTTGATCAATGATGGCAAGGCAGACTTGCTGAACAACCTGTAATACACATTATTATATATAAAGAAAATGCCGATAGTTCGCTGGAACTATCGGCATTTATATTTATGCTAACTGAAAAAATGACCTCACTTTATGGCTGCAGGGTGAAACCTACTACCAGATAAGCTTTCTCTGTGCTAGGGTTAGCAGCTACCTGAGCAAAGACAGGAACAGAGAAGGAATCGGTAATCTTGATATCCTTGGTAGCCTTGACACCTACGTGGGTAACGGCAAAACCGTTGGCTTCTCCATAGAAGGTAGTGGCAAATGGCACTGCACCGATGCTTGCCTCCCAATCACAGCCACCCAACTTGAATGGAGCGGTAGCCTCGAAATAAGATGAATAGGCACGGTCGCCACCCTTGTTGACTCCATCGTTGCCAGCGAAGTTGGTGTACCAGTTCAAGGCAAGCGGACCGAAGTCATAACCTACATTTGCCTCGAAAACATGAGAAGTTTCGTGAGCCTTGTAAGCGAAATACTTCTCGTTAGGAGAGTTGAACCAGTAATCGGTAACACCGATATGGAAACCACCAGTTTCGTATGCCAAGGTAAGATCAAACTCCTTGGTATCTTCCGGCTGAGAAAGACCTACACTTCCCCAGGCTGTAAGAGACAACCCCTTATATCCGATACCCAAGGTAGGCTGCAGGGAAACGGCTCCCAAATCCTGACCACGCCAGTAGTACTGGCTAACGATATCAGCACCGATAGAAGTTTCTACCTCGTCCTGCGCCATGGCAGCAGGAGCAAAAGCCATCAAACCGAGTGCCAAGGCACCCATCTTCTTCATATCTAAAATCTTCTTCATAATCTCTCTTTTTATGTGATACATTCCTGTTTTAAAAAGTTTTGGCTGCAAAATTACGAATAATAATTCTGCTTACCAAAACTTTTATCAATAATCTCTCTCGTCAATATATGAAAGTACTTTAGTTGTAGCAGCTCTCACCATGCTCGTAGATATCGAGACCTTCCTCCTCGATTCGCTTGTCAACACGGAGACCAGCAATCTTCTTGATACCCCAGAAGAGGATAATACCTGTTGCAGCTGCCCAAAGGTCGATGCAGAGGATACCGAAGCACTGAGCTCCGAAGAAACCGAAGCCACCACCATAGAAAGCGCCGCCATCGAGGGCGAAGAGACCTGTCATCAAGGTACCGAAGATACCGCATACACCATGCACTGAGCTGGCACCTACAGGGTCATCAATATGAAGCTTGGTATCGATGAACTCGATAGAGAATACCAGGATGATACCTGCCAGAAGACCAATGATGGCTGAACCCAATGGACTAACCAAGTCGCAACCGGCTGTGATAGCTACCAAACCTGCCAAGATACCATTCAATGTCAATGAGAATGATGGCTTACCATACTTGATCCAAGATGTAAACATAGTACCCAAACCACCGCAGACAGCAGCCAGGTTGGTGGTCAGGAATACGTGACTGATAGCAACACGGTTAACCTCACCAGAAGCAGCGAGCTGAGAACCAGGGTTGAATCCGAACCATCCGAACCAGAGGATGAATACACCGAGGGCAGCAGCCATCAGGTTGTGACCAGGGATAGCAGTACTCTTGCCGTTGCGGTACTTACCCAAACGAGGACCTAAGCAGATAGCACCTACAAAGGCGAGGACACCACCAACACTATGTACAATGGCAGAACCTGCAAAATCATGGAAGGCAGCACCAAAGGTGTCCATCATAAATGAACCGGCATCAGCATTGCAAAGCCAACCGCCACCCCATGTCCAGTGACCTTCTACAGGGTAGATAATCAATGAGATGAAGAATGAATAGATGCAATACATAGAGAACTTGGTACGTTCTGCCATGGCACCTGAAACAATGGTAGCACTGGTAGCGCAGAATACGGTCTCGAACATCAGGAAGCCTTCTGTAGGAAGACCAGCTGCATTCTTGTAGAAAGAAAGGTCGCCGAAGTTAGGCATACCGATGAATCCGGCGCCATCACTACCAAACATAAATCCAAAACCTATGAACCAGAAAAGAACCGAACCGACCATAAAGTCAACGAAGTTCTTAAACAAGATGTTCGCGGTGTTTTTACTACGGGTAAAGCCCGCCTCGCAGAGGGCGAATCCCGGCTGCATGAAAAAGACCAACATGGCTGCCAAGAGCATCCATACGGTATCTAATGAAATTCCTAAATCCTGTACACTCATAACACAAAATCTTTAAAGTGTTGATACAATCTGAAAACTAATCTCTCTCCTCCCTTCCACATCTTATTTTTCCTGCTCCGCATTATAAAGAGCGATGTCGCCTCTTTCACCTGTACGGATTCTTACGGTATCCTCTACAGGAATTACAAAGATTCGACCATCACCAATCTCGCCGGTACGGGCTGCCTCCTGGATGGCATGAATTGTTTTCTCTACGTTCTTGTCGCGCACGACAACATTCAACAACACTCGCTCAATACTGCTGGTATCATACATGACACCACGATAGATACGAGCCTGTCGCATCTTGCCCTCTCCTCTTACATCGTAGTAAGAGAACCACTCAATGTCGGCGGCAAGCAAAGCTTCCTTTACATCCTCAAATTTCGTCTTGCGGATAATTGCTTCGATCTTTTTCATGTTAATCTCTCCTATTATTTAAATTACATATTGTTCGTTTTCGAGTGCAAAGATACGACAATTTGATTAATTAAATAGTTATTTACTTACTTTTTGCTTTTATTATTTTAGTTTTCTTTCTATTTGATAGCCATTTTTAAGAAACATAACACAAAATAAAAGGAAAATAATGGTTTTAACTTTCATTTTGAAACAAACCTTCATAAAAATAGAAAAACCAGTGTGGATGAAGCCTCACCAGACTATCATACCACACTGGTAGAATCATTAATTAACGTAAATCTAACTGAACTATACCGGGTGAACGAAGACCAGGCTTCAATTCACCTCCAATATAATATAATGTATGTTTTCGCATTGCCACTTGGGCACCCGCTCTAGCCAGTAGAGAGGTTTGGTGGGAAAGAATTTCCCAGCGTTCAGTTTTCAGTTTATATGTCAAAGGACAACCGTTGAACTGATACCACGAAATGTCCTTCTTCAAATAATCAGCTTGTGCCACCTTGGAATAGGTTCCGCTGATGGCATCCCAGAAGATATCATGGTTCACGCCTCCGGCGCAGATAATCTGGGCTTCACCGTCGGGACTCACAGCCAGCATGGCAGTAGCGCCCGTCAAGGTGAGTTCCTTGCCTTCGCCATTACGGGGTGCCGGAAGCGGATTCCAGCATTTGCCCTGGAGAAGATAACGCAATCCCGATGTGGCAACGATGCTTGACTTGCCATTCTGATAGAAGCCGCCCCAGACATAGAGTTTGCCATCATAGGCAGCACAGACCGGTTGAACTCTCGGTTCGCCAATCATTTCCGTTTCCTTTTTCCATTCCTGATTATTTCCGAGTTCACAGGTGAGAACGGAAGCGGAAGGATGACCATCCTGATTACCACCCACAACAAACAGGCGGTTGTCCATCAGACAGACACCCATGTTATCTACCGTACAAGGCAAGTCTGGCAAGGATTTCAATATCGGTTTGCCACTCTTCTTGTCCAAATGGATACTCAAGACAGTTTTCAAACTATGTTCGCCGTTGCATCCACCAACCAGAACCAGACTATCACCAGAGGTCACTACTCCACCATAAGCCGCAGGTTCAGGCAAGTGGCCTATCATCTCCCAATGTAAGGTTTCCTCGTTGCCTGTCACTTTCGCTGCATAGATACCCGAATAGTACTTCTTCTTTCCAGGTTCAGGGAAATTGCAGCCACCAGCCACTATCAGGTAGTCGCCGATGAATCCAGAATAACAAGCTGAGACACCGAGCTCATAACCAGCCTCACCTGAAGGGAAGCCAGACAGGGACTTGATGCTCGCTTTGATTTCTCCCCGGAATGTAGATGCCGGCAAACCGTCCTGGTTCACCAGATTGGCACGTGTGAAAGGTTGCCATGCATATCTCACAAATCTCGGTGCCTTGAGTTCTGGAGAAGTGAGTCGGACCTTATTTCCCTCAATCTTCACCTGTGCAGGATAGAAGAGACCCTCTTCCTCTGCCATCTCGAAGCAGGATGGAGCCTTGCCGTCGGAAGTACGGAGACCATCGCCATAGGTAAATGAAACCACCAGCGACTCGCCCTCTCTTACCACCTTATTATATATAGGACCCGATGGGGTTACGCCATGACCATAGGTCTGGTTCAAAGCCCAGCGCCCCAGACGCTCACCTACCGGCTGCTTGTTCGTAGGATGCACATCGAGCGAATCTCCCTGATCGGAAGACACCGCCATTCCGGTATTCGGGATGGATTTCATCAATCGGAGCTGACTGTCACGGAACCAGGTCCAGGAAGGACGGTTCAGGCTAGACAACTGCACGAAATAGAAAGGCATCTCAGGATTCTTCCAATTGCTTCTCCAACTATCCACCAGCAGGCGGAAGAGTTGTTCGTGAGCATCCATATTGTGGGCATTCGATTCACCCTGATACCAGATCACTCCCTTGATAGGATACTGCTGCAAAGGCAGGATACCACTCTCGTAGAGATAACATGGCTCGTATGGATGACGACCGAGATGAGTAGCATCGTGGGTGAGATTCTTGGCAGCCCTGCCTCTTACCCAATCCTGGATAAAGTCATTGTGCAACCAGTCTCTCAAGATAGCCGGGAACTGGGTTTCCAAGGTATTTCTATCTACCCAGGCTTCCGTAGGAGCACCGCCGATGGCATTGCATATCAATCCCACAGGCACCTTCAGACTATCCCGCAACATCTTACCATAATAATAAGCTACGGCAGAGAACTGGGCTGCAGTTTCCGGAGAAACCTTCTTCCAGGTAGTAGGCTTGAAATACTGCAGATGATTCAGGGAATCCAGACAGGATGCCGGCCAAGCCACATCATAAGTCTCCCATCTTCCCTTCATATCGAAAAGTCGGAAATCAGGGTCATCAGCCTGAGCGATGTCTTTCTTGCCGGTAACAGCCTGATTCAATCGGAATGCCATATTCGACTGTCCCGAACACAACCAGACCTCACCTACAGCCACATGGCGGAACTCTTTCTTCTGCTTGCCAGCCTGAATGGTGAGCGTATAATCAGTGCCTACCTGCAGAGGTTGCAGGGTAACACTCCACTCACCACGGTTATTGGCAATGGCAGTAGCCTTCTGTCCGGCAATGCTTACCATCACCATCTCGCCTGTATTGGCGATGCCATGGATATCGAGCGGCACATTGCGCTGCAAAACCATATCATCCGTATAGAGATCGGACAGTTGCAGTCCACCATAATTTCCGGTAATACCGCCATAAACGGTTTTAGCCAGGATGCCGGCACCTTCCGCATTCGGATGGATGGCATCCGGCAACAGATTAGGATAAGGATAGAGAGGAGCATGGAAATCGATCACTTCCGCCCCACTCACCTTTGCTACCACCTGGATAGCTTCCTGTATTTCATCATGCCACTGCTTGGTACCCGAGATAAAACGGGGATGGCGGTGGGCAATCGGAGTCATTCGAGCCAGAATAAAACGTACCTTCGGATTCACGGAACGCAGAGAGTCCATCAGGGAAAGATAATCTTTCACGAACTCATCACGATAGTTGGGCCAGTTTCTTGGGTCCGTATCGTTGATACCCAAATGGATGACAGCAATATCGCCCTTGAACGCCATTGCCTGTCTGTACTCTTCCTGCTGCATGTAAGGACGGTGTCCATGCTTCAACAGGGTAGCACCCGGCTTACCGAAGTTACCTACCAGGTACTTGTCGCCCAACATCTTCTGAAGTTGCACAGGATAAGAGAAATGTTCTCTATCCTGGATACCAGTACCATAGGTAATACTGTTACCAACACAAGCCACCTTTACTTTTTGGGCAGCTTTTTTCTTTGGGGCTGCATTTACTGTCTGGAGCCCCATCGAGAGTACCGACAGCAAAACTGCTGCCAACACTCTACTAGGAAACTTTAACTTACCATACAACATATATATAAACCTATCTTATAATACTTTTTTAGTCATCAACCTGATTCGGTTCTTTTATTCATCAACCAGCGCTGCCGTGAACATCCACTTCACGAGTCGGGTCTCCTTAGAAGAGAACTTGCCGACAGGAAGTTTCAGCATCAGCTTGTTCCACCCCTTCTTGAGGGTAATATCTATCGCAGGACGAGACATGTAATTCTCATTCTTCAACGTTATCTCGTTGGAACGCTCGGTATTCGTGTTCTTCCATACAGGAGGCATGATTTCCTGACCATTGAGCCAGGCACGACTGCACTTGTAATCCCAGGTACCCTGACGGGGAGCCAGGTCGCTTTCCGAACGACTGTAGTTCTGGAACTCCAGCGCCAGCTTCGTCTTTCTTTCCTTTGGAGAATAAATCCATCGGGTGGCATAAGCGGTGTGGTTCTCCTGAGGGTTGGCGTAGAAACCGGGAACCAGCGTGCCCCATACATGGCGCAGATAGATGCCGTTGCCGATGATCTTGCGGGTCTTGTAAGTCTTGCCCTCATACTGATAGACAGAATCTTCTTTATCCTCAGGAGGGAAGACCTTGTTCAAATCGCCTCCGTTAGGGAAGGCATCGGTAATCTGCCATTCACTCTGGGTCTGACGGACGTATGGGAATGGAACCTCCTTCAGCCAGGTATTCTTCTGCCACAGCAGGCGGTCTTCGAATTCCTTGAAAGCAGCCAACTGCTCCGGCTCGTCTTCCCACAGCAGGGTGCCCTTGCCATCAAAATAGCAGTTGCCGCCTCCACGCCAGGCACGCTCAGCCAAAGTGAGCATGTAAGGATAGAAGTTGTTCTCAGCCAGGAGCTGAGGTGTATTATCTATGAAGCGGTCGTTCCAGAAAGCTACGATACAGCCAGCCAGATCGTCGCTTCCCTCAGGCTGGTTGTAGATGCGGCTGTTGAACATCGCCACCTGGTCGGCGTAGGTATCGAAATGGTTGGCATAGTGGTAGCGGCAGTCGATGGCAGGGATGCCCTTCTGTGCCTTTCCACGATAGCTCCAGAGCTGCGTCATGTCGATTTCGCCCGGCTTGTAGTTCCAGCCAGGGTTATAGGAAATAACCTTCTTGCCCTTGTCGCGGATGTATTTCACCATCATCGGAACGAAATCCGGATTGGTGAACTGAACCTCGTCGGTTCCTATATGGAGATAAGGTACATCAAACGTAGCGCATACCTCATCGATGATGTCTTTCAGAATCTGAGTGCCCTTCTCGCTCTGCATATCAGTCTTGAAGGTACGCTCAAAGGCAGCACTGTGTCCCGGCATATCGATTTCCGGAATCAGGAGCACCTGGTGCTGCTTGCAGAATTCCACGAGTTGTCGGGCCTCTTCTAATGTATAATACTTTCCTTTCTCACGCTCCATATTCTCTGGAGCATTGAGCTGCGGATATTTCTTGCATTCCAGGCGCCAAGCCTGATTTTCAGTAAGATGCCAATGGAAAACGTTGATTTTGTATCTACTCAACAGACTGATTTCGCGCTTCAGTTCCTCTACTGGGATAAAGCTTCTGCCCACATCGTGCATGAAGCCACGGATACGGAAGGCAGGCCAGTCGGTGATTTCACACTGTGGCAAATATATCTTTTTATTCTTAGTGGTTTTCAGCTGTTCCAGCGTCTGTCGTCCCCAATACATACCCTTTGGGGTGGTAGCCTCCAGAAGGATGCCTTTCTTGGTAATCAATAGATGGTAAGCCTCTTCCTGGAATTTAGCTCCTTCAATCTGGCTCACATATTTTTCCTCCACTGTCAACTCGCCGCTGGATTTCTTGCCGTTGAACTGATACTTCTGAGGCAGAGGCAACAATGAAGAAGGATGATTGGCAGAGATGCCAGCCATGCACCAAAATATAGATAGCACAAAAAGCAAGAGTCGATTCATATTTTATTTAGGTTGATTTTGTTGATGATATATGATGATTTACAAAGTTGATTCAAGAGAGAAAAAATTGTAAAGAAGAGAGGGAACGAATCCCTCTCTTCTCACTTTTATAATCAAACAAGATGATGTGTCTTATCGACACTTCCATATACCCTTATTGTTCGTAACCAGGAGTCTGGTGCAACTGGCTGTTCAAGCCAAGAGTATTCTCGTCAATAGGCCACAACAATTTGCTTGCCTGAGCAGAAGTATATTTGGTAACATACTCTGTACCCATCAGACGGAGGTCGTACCAACGCTTACCCTCGAAAAGGAACTCGCGGCATCTCTCCTTCAACACAGCCTCAATGACATTGGCATCGCTGCCTACGAAAGAGTTGTTGGCATAGAATGAAGCGTCTGTATCATTAGGATAAGCCACTTCAGCCTGGTGAGCATTGAAGTACTCCTCGCCGTAAGCACGCTTTCTTACCTCGTTGATCTCAGCAGCAGGATCCTCGCCCAGCAAAGCCTTAGCCTCAGCCAAGCCCAAGAGACAGTCAGCATAGCGATAGATTGGGTAATCATCGAGCCACTGGCGCTGGTTGTAACCCTCTGGCAAGGTACCCTGGAACTTATACTGGATGTTGCCAACATACTTGAGCGACCCATCCTCGTTCTTGGCATAGATATCCTTCAAGCTACCAGCCTTACGGGTATCGCCATCACGATAAAGCTCCTTCCACATATCCTTGTTGAGAGATATACGCATTACACCGTCCATATTACTCATGGCAGACTCAGCCAGAGAAGTACCATCAGCCTCATAGTAGTTCTTGAAGAACATAGAACCCATCACCAAAGTCAAGCGGAAGGTATCATTCCACATAGTCTTCTCATCCTTGCCGTAATAAACAGCGTAGATAATCTCCTTGTTCTTCTTGTTGTTAAAGGCAAATACCTTGGTAAAGTCGTTCTGCAAAGCTACGTCAGCCTTCTTCACGTCCTCATAAGCAGCCTTGGCAATCTGATAATCAGCGTTACCGCCGCCCATCTGCTTACCGCTCCAGAGATAAGCCTCACCCTTGAGCATCTTGGTAGCAGCCAGAGACCAGTAGTTTCTGCCGTTGGCAAACTTGTAGTTGTCGCCATAAGCCTTCTCTGAAGCCTCGATATCCTTCTTGATCTGAGCCATTACCTCTGCTGCAGGAGAAGCAGCCTTACCCATGCTACCGATGCTGATGTCGCTACCCTTGGTATAGTCGGTTACAACGATGACGTCGCCATAGGTTCTCAACAGCTGGAAATATATGAAGGCACGCATACCGTATGCAGAACCCAGATAGTTCTTCTTGGCAGCCTCCTTGATGAGGTCGGTGTTCTCAGTCTTGGCAATCATCAGGTTGAGCTGGTTGATGAGCGTATAGCAGCCACCATAGTTGCTGATGGCTGGACTTGCCTGGCTCAAGAGGTTGTTCCACATGAACTCATATCCACTACTTGCCTCACCAGAGAAAGAACTGCCACCATAGAGATTGGTACGCATCTCACCCCACTCGAAAAGAGTGAAGGTACGGTCGCGGAACATCGCCTGGAGACCGGTATTGGCAGAACTGAACTGGCCTTCTTCCTTCCAGTAGCCAGCATCAGTAATCTCACTTTGTGGTTCTACATCAAGACAGCTAGTCATTGAGAAGACCATGCAGCCTGCTGCAAAATATTTCAAAAACTTTTTCATTTTAGTCAAATTTTAGAATGTTACTGATAAACCGAAGAGTAATGTGCGTGGTGTTGGGTAACGACCGTTGTCAATACCTGCGCCATAGCCATTATATGCTGCTGGCTCTGGAGAAGCTCCGTCATAACCAGTGATGTAGAACAGGTTCTGACCTGTTACATAGAGGGAAGCATTCTGCATGCCTACTCTGCTGATCCATGTCTTTGGCAAGTTCCAGTTGAGAGTAATCTCGCGCAGTGCCAGGTAGTCGCCCTTCTCGTAGAAACGGGAGCTGTTACCGTTGACTGCGGTGTAACCATTGTTCTCACGGGTGATATTCATCTTGTTCAACTGGTCAGCGTATGTAAATACTGGAAGGTCTGCATCGCGGTTGGTCTCAGACCATGTATCCTTTACCTTGTCGATGAGGTTGAACGAACCCTGATACTGTCCCAAAGAACGAGCCTTGAGGTCGTTGTAGATGGTGTGTCCCAATGAGTAGTCGAAACGTGCATAGAGAGATACGTTCTTGTAACCGAATGTTGTGGTGAAACCACCAGTCACATTAGGGAAGATATTACCTACTACCACGCGGTCGAGCTGACTGATATGGCCATCACCATTCACGTCTTCCCAGCATACGTCTCCTGGCTCGATTGGCTTCCAGCCATTAGACTCCTTATAAGTCTTACCGGTTGCAGGGTTGATCTGGTCTGCCAAACCTGGACCATAAAGATGTGCGATGTCGTCAACACGCTCGTTGGCATTTGCCTTTACATCGTCCCAATCTCTGAAGATATGCTGCTGCTGGTAACCTACCAGGTCGCCCAACTTGCCACCTTCACGGTATCCACCAATCCACTTGGTTGGGGTCTTGCCGTTGGCATCTACCTTGCCTGCTGCTACCTCGTAACCACCAATCTGGTTGTTTGGCTTATCGCTGCTTGGCAACTGGAGAACCTTGTTGGCTACAGAAGTGAGGTTAGCTGTAACATCCCACTTGAAGTCCTTGCTGTTGATGATGTTGGCACGTACCTCCATCTCAAAACCAGAGTTGCGGAGCTTACCCAGGTTGGTCTTCATGCTAGAGAAACCGGTGTAACCTGGCAAACTGATATCAGTAAGCAAGTTGTCGGTTGTACGGTTATAGTAGTCGAGGATAAAGCCCAGACGGTTGTTGAAGAAACCGATATCGAGACCTGCCTCGAACGACTTACTCTGCTCCCACTTCAACGCAGTGTTGGTAAGGGTTGAGTTATAGTAACCAGTCTGACCGCCATAGTTACCATACTTCTTGTAAAGACCATAGATATCGAAGTTACCGATACCGTTTACGTTACCGTTGATACCATAACTTACACGTGGCTTCAAGTTGCTGATGACGCTGGAAATCTTAGAGTTCTTCCAGAAATCCTCCTCCATGATGTTCCAACCTGCAGATACACCTGGGAAGAAACCCCAACGGTTGTCCTTCAACTTAGAGATACCGTCGTAACGATAGGTGAAAGAGAAGAGATACTTCTGCTTGAAGTCGTAGTTCACACGACCGAAGAGAGACTCGATGCGATAGCCTGTCTTGCTGCTGCTTGTAGCGGTGCGGTCGGCACCTACATTTAATGTATGGATGCTATCGAATGGAGAGTTCCTGGTTTTGGCATTGAAATTGAAGTACTGGTAGTCGAAGTACTCACCACCCACCATCACATCTACATTGTGATTCTCGAAGAAGGTATCGTGATAGTTCAAGGTACCGCTCAACTGAATCTGAGTGAAGCGTGTAATGTTGGCAGAAGCCTCGCGGGTTGTATTAGGAGAACCCTGGTTCTGCTGCTGGTAAGACTTGTTGAAGCTCTCGTACTGGTAATCGTAGTGATACAATGAAGAGTTACCGGTGAAGACCAACTTCTTAGGGATGATATTCAAATCGAAGCCCAGATTGTAAGTCTGCTTACGTGTACCATCAGTACTGGTCAAGCGAGAACGGTAGTACTCTGGGTTACCGTCACCTGTACCCCAACCTGAAGCTGGAGTGCCATCCTCCAAATATGGATTCCAGGTAGGACGCTGTGAACGGGAACGATAGAAGAACTCGTATGTACCGATCCACAGAGAAGGCTGCTTAGCCCAGCTATAGGTAGTACCAGCCTTTACATTCAGGAAAGGAAGTACCCAGTAAGAACCGTTGAAAGCACCATTGAAACGCTTGTAGCCTGTACCCTTGACAGCACCATCCTCGTTGTAGTAACCGAGACTTGCAGAGAAGGTACCCTTGTCGTTACCGCCAGAAAGGCTCAGGTAGTGATCCTGTGTAAGCGCTACATCGTGGAAGGTTGCATCTTCCATCTGACCGCTGTAATCCTTATAGAGTATCTGCTTGCCCTCGTAGTATGGGTCGTCCATTAACTGCCAGCCCTCGCTCTGGAGATGCTTGGTATCATCATTGAGATAACGGATATCGAACAACTTGTTACCTATACCATAACCCATCTGGTTATCTACAGAAGCGGCACTTGGAGCATTATTGGTATAACGCTTGTAACCCAAGCGGTTGTAGTAGATGTAATCATGTGCATTGAGGAAATCGTAACCCTGACGGGAGAAGTTCATACCGAGCTTAGCCTTGTAGTTAACTGTGGTCTTACCAGCCTGACCGTTCTTGGTCTGAACCAGAATAACACCACCGTTGGCACGGGCACCGTAGATAGCGGTAGAAGCTGCGTCCTTCAAAACCTGGATTGACTCGATGTCTGAAGGGTTGATGTCGCTCAAGCTCTCACGGATAATACCATCCACAACGATGAGGGCACCATTATGACCACCCGTGATAGAAGCACCACCACGCAGGGTGATGTTAGGGCTTGCACCTGGCTGACCAGACTCGCTGATAACGCGGAGACCTGTTACTGTACCCTGCAACGCATTACCTACGTTGCTGACAGCAGCCTTCTCCAATACCTTATTATCCATCTTAGAGATTGCAGTAGTCAATGTGGCACGCTTCTGCTGACCACCGTAACCTGTAACCACCACCTCGGCAAGAACCTGCTTGTTTTCGCTCATGGTTACGCTGAGAGGCTGACCCTCGAACTTGATTTCCTGTGAATCGAAGCCGATGTAAGAGATGACGATGATGTCACCCTTCTTCACATTGCTCAAAGAGAACTTACCGTCCAAGTCGGTAACAGTACCATTGGAAGTACCCTTCACGAGTACAGAAGCACCGATAACGGTCTCTCCAAGGTCATCAACAACCACACCTGTACAGATAGAGGTCTGCTGCGTGGCATTCACAGCCAAGCTGTTAGTACCTGCGAATGCTGGCGAAGCGCCCATGCATCCCAAAGATACAGCCATGACTAATTGTTTCAAATCTGAGTTCATGTTCATAAGTTGATAATTAGTTATTATTATTATTTGTATTTATGGTTCGTTATTTGGCCAACGTTCAATTTCATAAATCGAATGTCGTAATAGTCATCAGGTTGGGTTTTAGGATCTTCTCTGAAAGCATTCTCCTCCAGAAGGAAGTAGATGCTGCCATCCTTGCCCTGAACCATGGTAGAATAGGCTGAAGTGGTATTGCTCAGCTGATAGCAGCCTTCCCAGTTTTTGGCAATCGCCTCTGGAGTGGCATAATCAGCAGGAGTCTCCAATGCCTTGTAGTAGATACCTACGTTTGTACGACCTGGACCTACAGGAACACTCTGAAGCAACAGCTTTACCTTCTTGCCATTCTTCTTGGCATCCACTATGAGAACCTCGCCATTGCAAGAGTTCTTGTGAGCAGCAACACCCATATTCTTGGCATCAGAAGCTATTACCTTGCCCCAAGAGCCTGTGGCAGTCTTCTTATCCTCATAAGTATAGATGTTGATGTGGCGTCCGCCCATCGCACGACTGCTGAGCAATACATTGCCGTTTGGCAATTCCTCGATCTTAGCCTCATCTCCGTGAGGAGCAGCCTCAGCTACATTCTTGCCCAAAACACTCCAAGTCTGACCGAAGTCATCGCTATAGAGAATGCGGTTACCGCTGCGGGTACACAACACGGTATAGACACGATAATACTTGCCTACCTTGATCTGCTTACTCTGACAGATTCTACCACTGGTAAAGAAGGCTGATTCCACTTCTGGGATGAGGTCGTAAATCTGCTTGGTCACTTCCTCGCCATACCATGTCTTACCCTCGTCGTCGCTATAGTATCTACCCATCATCAGGAGATTGCCACGCTTTGACTCCCAATAGCCGATGCCGCCCGATGCACACATCAGGAGGATTCTGCCGCTCTTCTTATCTACTACGACAGCCGCATCGCCATGGGCGCAGTCGAAACTGGTAGCAATACCGCTTCCGCCCTTAGCCACCATCTGCTCGGGAGAGCTCCAGGTAGCGCCCTTGTCCATACTGGTCTTCATCACGATGTCGAGATGACGGCCGCCACCGATATCTCTGTTGTGATAACGATGATCGGTAAATGCAATCAACTTACCCGACTTGCACTCTACGATGGCAGGAATACGATACTGTGCATCCTTGTTAGAGAAGACGGTGATGCCACCCTGAGCGTTCACAGCCTGTGTCTCAACAGCCATAGCAGGGGTTGCAGCAGCAACCTGTGCAGGCATCATCAGGGAAATACCCATGGTAGCAAGACACAATGCCTTGCTTATATTTGCTGAAAAAATCATATTTTTACTATTTAGATTTTCTATTACTTATATTTAATACAAATCAGATACTGTTTCTGCCAGAGAGAACTGATAGAGGAATTCAACATATTCACGAACAACGGCTTCTGCAAACATCTTGCCCTTTTCGGCTGTAGCCAAAGCTGGATTTCCGATACCGGTATCCGTTGATACCATCGACCAGTTGCGAGGAATCCAGACCTTTCCGCTATTCAATGCAGGAATTCTGAATCCCCTGGCTGCACCTTCGCCAGCTTCTTTCAAGTTCACCAACTCAGGATGATAATGCATCATCACAGAAGTCTCCACTTCATCAGCATGATCACCTGGCTGTTCGAAGAAATCTTTTGGATTGCTCATCTTGAACCACTCACTGGAAGCAATGATGAAATCAGGAAAATCCACAGCCAGATCACGAATCATGTTCTTGAAGGTGTTTCCTCCATGACCATTCACGATGAGGAGTTTCTTGATTCCCTGATGCTGCAACGCTTCTACGATATCCTGCAGAATTGCCTTCTGAGTCTCATATCGGTAATGGATACAGAAAGCCACATCACGCTGTCCGGGATTCTGGGCACCCATAGCCACAGGAGGAAGCACCATGCAATTCACGCCTTTGTCGGCAGCAAGCTGTACGGCAGCATCCACTGCGATGCTATGTGATAAGATACAATCAGTAAGATATGGCAGATGCAGGTTATGAGGCTCTGTTGCTCCCCATGGCAGGATCGCCATCTGATACTGATTGTTTCTTACGGTGCCCAGATTCGATATACACAAATCTAAGTTCTTGTTCATATTTTTATTCTTTGTTCAAAATTTCCTGGCACAACGAATATGCCTTGATCATCATTCTTGGAATGTGGAACGGACCCTTGAAGAGATTACCCTTGGCAGGCTGTGCCACGGTTCCGTCTCTGTGCAGATAACCATACCACTCGCCGAACTCTGTATCCGGGAAGTGGGCATAGGTCCACTCGCTGATGCGCTGATGCTTGTATATATACTCATCATCACCTGTTGCCAGATAAGCATAGAGAGAAGCGATGATGGTTTCGGTCTGTGGCCACCAGAACTTCATATCCTGAGAATAATCCTGCGAAGGAAGATTTCTGCAGTCTCTGAAGTTGATGATGCCGCCATACTGCTTGTCCCATCCCCAGTCCCAAGACCAGTCGAAGATCTGCAGCGCCATATCGGTTATCTCCTTGTCCCAGCCTCTCTGCTTTGCCTCTTCCATGATGAACCATGAAGTCTCGATGCAATGACCCGGGTTGATGGTGCGGCCCATACAGGTATCCACAAATTCACCGTTCATGCCCACCGTCTCCAGAAGACACTTGAACTCCGGGTGGATGAAGTACTTCTTCAATTTGGCGATTGACTCATCAATCTGCTCGGTGAGCTTAGGGTCGTTGATAACCTTGCGGATGCATGAACCCACGTTGATGAGAATCATGATGATGCTGTGGCTCTGCAACTGCACTGATTCCTCGAACTTAGGAGCCAGGATGCCTGGTGTGGTGAGGAAGCGCTGGGTGTCCTTGAAAATCTGCAGGGCACGCTCGGCATACTTCTGCTCGCCGGTAGCCAGGGCATATTCAGACATCGCAATGGCTGCAAAGGTTTCAGAGAACACGTAGCGGCGCATGCGCAATGGCTTGCCCTCGGCTGTGACTGAGAAGTACATTCTTCCATTCTCGTCGAAACAATGCTTCTCGATGAAGTCGAGGGTGCTCTTCGCAGCCTCCAGCCACATCGGATTCTTCTCTACATTATTATATGCATAGGCGCATATAAAGGCGAATCGACCCTGAAACCACACTGACTTGGTGGAATCGATCAGACTTCCATTTCTATCAAGACAAGTGTAAACACCACCGTTTACCTTATCCCATCCATGCTCCATCCAGAATGGCATGATGTTCTCTGTAAGATCAGTCTTATAAGATTCAGCCCACTGCTTAATATATTCTTTTATGTTCATTCTTACTGGTTCTAGTGTATTTTACTTAAAACTGATTGCAACGCTCGAAGAAGTTGATTGCCTCCAACTCTTTCTTCATAGCCTGCTCCTCCTCCTCGGTCATATTGCGGAATGGAGTACGGTTTGGACCCAAATCGAAGCCCATCAACTTCATGATACGCTTACCGCCAACGATGTTACCACGATAGTGGCAGATGACGTTGATAACCTCCTGAGCAAAGTTCTGCTTCTCACGGGCCGTCTCGATGTCGCCGTTCTTCCAAGCCTCGATGATGCCTACCAACTCCTTACCATTGTAGTTGGTTGTACCACCGATACCACCCTGGGCACCGCCCTGAGCCAGGCTAGGGAGAATGGTCTCATCCTGACCGTGGAGCATATCGTACTTACCGTTCTTGTAGAGACGGCACTGGTTGTACTCATACAGGCTCTCGAAGGTATATTTGATACCAGCGAAGTTAGGAATGCGTCCATCTACAGCCTTCAACAGATCGAGCATTGGCAGGTAAGCGCCATTGAATGCAGGAATATGATAGTAGTAGAAAGGAAGTTCAGGAGCAGCAGAAGCAATCTCCTCGCAATACTTCACCAGTTCCTCGATGCGGCCGATATGTGGGAATGGAGGAGCCATTGAACCGATACCCCAAACACCCAACTTCTGTGCGTGCTCAGCCAGACGACGGCTCTCACGGAGGCAGCAGCTTCCTACATGAACGATAATCTTAAAGTCCTTTGGAGCTACGGCTACCCATCTCTCAGCAAGGAGCATTCTCTCCTCGGTGGTCAACATATAGCCCTCGCCTGATGAACCATTGATAAACACACCCTTCAGACCGTTCTTCTGAAGCATCTTGGCATAAGCCTCGATAGGTTCCAAGTTCACATCACCGTTAGCATAAAAAGGAGTAAACGGTGCATCTATAAGTCCAATGATCTTTTCCATAATTATATATATATTAATGTAAGTTAGTTAAAATTTACGTTTTCTTTTTTATTCCAAGTTATCTGTCTTTGGTTTCAAGCAAACCAGCTGAAGTGTCAGCGCTGCGATAACCACCACGCCCAATACGGCAAAGGCCAAGCCCAGATTACCACCATCAGAGAACTTACCCATCACCTGGGTAACCATGGCTCCGGCAAACACGCCCACCATATTCATGATACCATAGGCTGTTGCTCTATATTTTGCCGATATAATCTGGCAGAGGATTGGCATATTGTTGGCATCAAACATACCGTAACCGATACCGAAGAGCAAGCCAGCTCCCACTACCGCTACCACACTGTGGCCGAAGCCCAGGAGGAAGAGAGCAGGAATCGTCATTCCCAGACCGATGGCACTGGTATAAACGCGGCCACGGATGTTCTTGTGAACCCATTTATCGGAAAGTACACCGCCGAAGAGTACACCAAACAATGAGGAAACCGCGATGGTAATAGTTGACATCGGACCAGCCTCAGACATAGGTACACCCAGATTCTCTGCAAACAATGTTGGAAGCCAGTTCTTGGTAGCCCAACCTGGAAGAGAAGGAACTGCGAAATAGAAGAGAATCACCCAGAATGCCCAAGTAGAAAGCACAACAGATAAGCCTTGGAACAATCCGCCCTTTGCAGGCTTTCCCTGCTGAGCCACAGCCACATTCGCAGTATCCTTGTCTTTATCGTGCAACAACAGAAGCAATACGACAGAATAAGCGATTCCGAGAATACCGAACCAGTGGAAAGTGGTGTGCCAGGAGAAGGCTGCTGCCACGGTAGCACCAAATCCTCCGATAGCCTGCCCTACATACAAACCGGTCATGTGAAAACCGATGGCCAGAGATCTGGACTTTCCTTCATGCCAGTCAGCAATGAGAGACAAGGCAGAAGGGATGTAAAGCGCCTCGCTAATACCCATCAACGCCCTCAACATGTAAAGCTGATCAAAACTGGAGGCATATCCCATCAGATAGGTCACCATAGACCAGACAAAGAGACTTCCTACTACTAATTTCTTTCGACTGACTCTATCAGCTACGATACCGGCAAATGGACTCACAATACCATAGATCCAAAGGAAGACAGCCATCAAAGCGCCAAAGGCTTCAGCTTGCTGCAATTCCACGATGTCAACCTTCATGGCGGCCTGCATAGTGGAAAGCATCTGACGATCCATATAGTTGAGAAGAGCAACCACCCAGAGGAGCGCTACAACTAACCAGGGATAAAACTTTTTATTTTTCATTTCGATTGTTAGTTTTGTTATTCGGGTGCAAATTTACCACTTATTTTAATACTAACCAAATTTTAATGAATTAATTTTCGTTATTCGATTTAAATAAATTAGTTTATTTATTTATTCTTACATTTCACTCCCCTATACCTTATTATATATATAAAAGGGCAGTAGACACCCTATCTTTACTTCAAGCTTTTTAAAAAGCTAAAAATCACGGGCTCAAATAGTTAAATCATCCCCTAAAAAAGGGGAAAAACAAAGTTTATTCTAATAATTTAGATTAATTAACTCACAAACATTAAAAAAACGGATTTATTTATTTATCTTTGCAGCGTAAAAACTTAAACAAGAAATATCTGTATGGCAAAAAGCATCATACCTCACACTAAATGGTCTGCCTCTAAGACAGCTCTTTTGAACTTGCTCATAGAACATGGAGGGCAAACTATCGCCGAACTATCCAGTAGTTTGGGGGTAAGTGTGCCATATACTACCAAGACTCTGAACGAGCTCATTGAGGATGGCTTGATTGAGGTAACAGGCAAGAAAGACAATTACTCGAAGAGAGCGCCAAAGATTTACAACATCATCGCAACATCCGGATATTTTCTCGGCATAGATACAGGAAAGCAAAGTCTCACCTTCGGCATCTGTGATTTTTGTGGAAACATGGTGGCAGAACCCGAACTGATACACTTTGACTATCAGGACACGCCGACATGCTTCGACCATTTCATCAACCTCATCAACGAATACATCCAGAGATCAGGCATCGCGAGAAGCCAGATCAAGAAGGCTTGCATGAGTATCGGTGGACGAGTGAATCCGGAGATAGGCTGTGCCTATAATTATTTCACCTGTACGGAAATGCCACTGGCAGAAACACTGGCAGAAAGACTCAACCTGCCTTTCTGCATCGACAACGATACCCGATGCATGACTTACGGCGAATATCTGAAAGGTGTCTGCAAGGGATTGAGAAACATCATCTTCGTAAACGTCAGCTGGGGCATCGGCATCGGTATCATCTTCAACGGCAAGCTCTATCTCGGAAAATCAGGCTTCTCGGGTGAAATCGGACACATGCATATCTATAATAATGACATCATCTGCCATTGTGGAAAAACAGGTTGCATGGAAACGGAAACATCAGGATCGGCATTGCTGCGAAAGATGAAAGAGGCTCTAGAGAACGGTAGAACATCCGTGCTGTCCGACAAGGTGAAGAACCAGCATCAGGAACTCACCCTGCAGGATATCCTCGATGCCATCAAAAAAGAGGATGTGCTCAGCATCGAGACCCTGCAGAAGGTGGCGGTGGAACTGGGAACCAATCTCGCCGGCATCATCAACATCTTCAATCCGGAGATGCTGGTCATCGGAGGAGACCTCTCGGTGACAGGTGCTTATCTTACCCAACCTATCTGCATGGGCATCAAAAAGTTCTCGCTCAATATGGTGAACGAGGATTCGCAGGTTGCCGCCTCTACCCTGAAAGAGCATGCAGGACTGATAGGCGCCTGCCTCATGGCAAGGAGTAAGTACTTGAACAATTAATAGATTAAGAATACATTATTAATATATAAGAATACATTAACTAAATAAACATATATCAACTATGCGTGTAATTATCGAAAAGAATTACGATGAGTTGGCTCGCTGGGCAGCTCGTCACGTTGTGGAGACCATCAAAGCTTTCCAACCAACAGCAGAGAAACCATTCGTTTTGGGTTTGCCAACAGGTTCATCACCTATTGGTATGTATGCAGAAATCGTAAAGGCTGTCAAGGCTGGTGAGGTTTCTTTCAAGCATGTACTCACATTCAACATGGACGAATACGTAGGTTTGCCAGAGGCTCATCCAGAGAGCTATCATTCATTCATGGCTCACAACCTCTTCGACCACATCGATTGCCCTAAGGAGAACATCCACATTCTCAATGGTAACGCTGAGGATCTCGAAGCTGAGTGCGCTCACTACGAGGAGATGATTGCAGAAGCAGGTGGTATCGACCTCTTCATCGGTGGTATCGGCCCTGATGGTCACATTGCTTTCAATGAGCCATTCTCTTCTCTCAACTCTCGCACTCGCGTGAAGACTTTGACTACTGATACCCGCATCGCTAACTCCCGTTTCTTCGGTGGCGATATGAACGCAGTACCAGCTACAGCCCTCACAGTAGGTGTTGGTACCGTTATGGCAGCTAGAGAGGTGATGATTCTCTGCAATGGTCACAACAAGGCTCGTGCCCTCCAGGCAGCTATCGAAGGCCCTGTTACTCAGGCTTGGACTATCAGTGCACTGCAGACTCACCAGCACGGTATCATCGTTTGCGATGAGAGCGCTACAGATGAGTTGAAGGTAAGCACCTACAAGTACTTCAAGGACATCGAGAAAGACAACTTGTAAAAAAACAAAGTAATAACTATAAAGACAAGAAACTATGAGACTAAATCTTAGTTCAGAAATTGTACTCAACAAGGTACCATTGGCATACTACAAACCAAAGACTACTGTAGAGTACTCAGAGATCTCCAGAATGGAGAAAATTCACACCGACATCTTCGCCTCTTCCATGGAGGGTGCAGCTCATGTAGCTGACCAAGTAGAGAAGGAAATCAAGGCAGCTCAGCACGAGGGCAGATATTACGTGATGGCATTGGGCACAGGCTTGTCGCTCACACCTATCTACAAGGAATTGCAGAGAAGATGCGAGGCTAAGCAGCTCAGTTTCAGAAACGTGGTAGTATTCAATGCTTACGAGTACTATCCAGTACAGAAGGAAAGTTCTCTGAAGAGCATCAACCAGTTGAAGGAGCGTTTCCTCGACCATGTTGACATCGATCCACAGAACATCTTCACATTGGATGGCAGTGTGGCACAGGACGCAGTGCAGGATACCTGTCACCTCTACGAGAAGCGCATCAAGACCTTCGGCGGTCTCGACATCGCTCTCCTCGGTATCGGAAGAATGGGTAATATCGCTGCCAACGAGCCAGGCTCTGGTATCCAGTCTATCACCCGTCTGATCCTCATCGGCAATACTTCCCGCGAGGAGATGGAGAACAGCTTCGGCACCAACGAGCAGGTTCCTCCTTGCTCTCTCACCATGGGTATCGCTACCCTGCTCTCTGCCAAGAGTGTTTACCTCACAGCATGGGGCGACGAGAAGGCTGAAATCATGCAGAAGGTAGTAGAAGGAAACATCACTGACACATTGCCAGCTAGCTTCCTCCAGACTCATCCTAATGCAAACGTAATTCTCGACCTGAGCGCTGCTTCTCACCTGACACGTATCAAGCATCCTTGGCTCGTAACAAACTGCGAGTGGACAGACAAGCTGGTACGCAGTGCATTGGTATGGCTCTGCCAGAAGTTGCACAAGCCTATCCTGAAGTTGACCAACAAGGACTACAACGAGAATGGCTTGAGTGAACTCTTGGCTCTCTACGGTTCTGCATACAATGCAAACATCAAGATCTTCAACGACTTGCAGCATACCATCACAGGTTGGCCAGGCGGTAAGCCAAACGCTGACGATACCTATCGTCCTGAGCGTGCGAAACCATTCCCAAAGAGAGTGATCGTATTCTCTCCACACCCAGACGATGACGTGATCTCTATGGGTGGTACTATCCGCCGATTGGTACAGCAGAAGCACGAGGTACATGTAGCTTACGAGACATCCGGTAACATCGCAGTAGGCGACGAGGAGGTTACAAGATTCATGCACTTCATCAATGGTTTCAACCAGATCTTCGCTGACTCCAAGGATAGCGTGATCTCTAAGAAATACCAGGAAATCAAGGAGTTCTTCGCACACAAGAAGGAGAGCGATTTCGATACCCGCGACATTCTGACCATCAAGGGCTTGATTCGTCGTGGCGAGGCTCGTACAGCTTGTACATACAACGAGATTCCTCTGAACCGCGTTCACTTCCTTGACTTGCCATTCTATGAGAGCGGCAAGATTGAGAAGTTGCCTATGACTGAGAAGGACGTTGAGATTGTTAGAGCATTGCTCCAGGAGGTGAAGCCTCATCAGATTTATGTTGCAGGTGACCTGGCTGACCCACACGGAACTCACAAGAAGTGTACCGACGCTGTTCTCGCAGCCATCGACGAGGAGAAGAAGGCAGGCGCAGAGTGGTTGAAGGACTGCCGCATCTGGATGTACCGTGGCGCTTGGGCAGAATGGGAGATTGAGAACATCGAGATGTGTGTTCCATTGAGCCCAGAGGAGTTGAGAGCAAAGCGTAACTCTATCCTCAAGCACCAGTCACAGATGGAGAGTGCTCCATTCCTGGGTAACGATGAGCGCCTCTTCTGGCAGCGTGCAGAAGACCGCAACCGTGGCACCGCTCAGCTCTATGATGAGTTAGGTCTGGCTTGCTACGAGGCTATGGAAGCATTTGTGGAGTACATTCCACTCTAAGCCTTCCATCGCATACTCAAGTTGATATATAATATAGATCTTCATTCATACTCTAACCTATATCAACTATTCATTTGACAAAACTAATTGTACGAGAATAATTAGTTTGTGCCCTTCTGCCGAAAGACAGGAGGGCATTTTTTTAGAACTTAATCCAGGTCAGCTTCTTCCATATTCCCTCGAAAGGACCATGGGAATGATACTTGAGCCAGAGGTTGGAGAAGAGGCATTGTACTACCACCATGGCGATGCCGACAAAGAAGGCATAGGTAATGCCGAGCTTCGTCTGGAGATTGAAACCATAATAGGCAAACAGTCCGCAACCGATGATAGACTGGAGGAAATAGTTGGTCAGACTCATCTTACCAAACTGACGCAGGAACGACAATCCCTTTCTGAACCATTCCTTACCATACCACAACAGTACGAAGCCTGAAACTACGAACGAGAGAATGAAGAAGTTGTAGATAGGATAAAGCCAATTGTTCCATGTTTCCATGTGGCGCACATCAGCTATGCCTCCCACAATCAATACCAGGATGGAAACCACCAGCACCTTCTTCCACAAAGCCAGGTTGTTGTTCTCATTGTAGAACCAACGCTTTCTGCCCACCAGCATTCCGAGTATGAAGAGGCAGATGGTCTGCGTATGTCTTCCCTTCATCATGCACCAGTAATAAGTAGCCACCTGTCCGTATCGCAGGTTGCCATAGGCATTCTCCAGGAAACTGCCGTGCTGATGACCATTATACATATTTCCATACACCTCTCTCAACGACGACGCATCTACCTGCCATCCCGAAATGAGGGAATAGATTTCTATCGGTTGGATAAAGAGGAAGGCAACCACCCACCAGAGCCATTTGGTAGGAAGATAGCTCAGAGGGATGAGAACCAGTCCATAGATGGCATAGGAGAAGAGGATGTCGCCATCGAAGAAGGCGGTGTTCACGATACCGAGCATTGCCAGGAGGAACATTCGCCAGGCGAATCTACCCGAAAAGCAATTTCCACGCTGCTGCTGGTTATCGTTCATGATGAAGAAGCTCAATCCGAAGAGCAGGGCAAAGATACCATACATCTTTCCCGACAGCAGCAATGCCAGCACATCTGCCATCCAATCATCACACCCCAACGTATAAGCATGCGCTATGCTTCCATCGTACATATTAAAATGCTCCACGGAGTGATAGAGAATAATACCTGCCACTGCCAATCCTCGCAAGGCATCAGCCACATCAATACGACTGTTTTTCAGTCCTAATGTCTTGTAAAAATTCATTTTGATATTTTATGTTAGTTATTATGAGTTGGCAAAGGTATAACATTTTATTGGAAAAAGCGAATTATCCTCAATGTATAACAAATATTAAGTTTTAATAGAAAAAGAGAAAAAGTCTGCCTTTTCCTTGGTTATTCGTTAGAAAAAGTGTATCTTTGTTCCGTTATTCATTAGAAAAAGTGTGAAAAACTTCCATGTATTCGTCAGAAAAAGTGTGAGAATCTACAGATATTCGTTAGAAAAAATGTGAAGTTTATACGATTATTCATCATAAAAAGTGTAAATCATGGAAAGAAGCATCTATAATAAACTCGTTGAATGGAAGAACAAGCGAAATCATAAACCTCTGATTCTCAACGGAGCAAGACAAGTAGGCAAGACCTATATCCTGCAAGAATTCGGAAAAAGAGAATATAAAAAGCTTGCATTCTTCAGTCTCGACAGAAATCAGAAGGCAGCAGAAGTGTTTGAAAAAGGAGGCACAACTGCTGATATACTGATGGCACTCTCCGCCATCAGCCAGGTAGATATTACCCCCAACGATACCCTTATGGTACTCGATGAGATACAGGATTGTCCCAAAGCATTAGAAGCTTTAAAGTTCTTTTGCGAGGATGCTCCTGATATTCATATCATCGTGGCAGGATCCCTGTTGGGAATATCACTCCATAGCGAGGTGTCATATCCAGTAGGAAAAGTAGAAGAGCTGCGCCTCTACCCGATGAACTTCATCGAATTCCTCGATGCCATGGGAAAAGCAAAACTGGCAAGCATCTTGAAAGAAGGAAATTGGAACGTCATCAATTTACTGGAAACAGAATTGATCAGCCTGCTGCGACAATATTATTATGTAGGAGGAATGCCAGCCGCCGTACTCGCCCATGTAGAGCAGAAGGGACTGCAGGAAGTCCGTTCCATCCAAAAGCAGATTATACAAGACTATCGCCGAGATTTCTCGAAGCACGCACCAGATAGAGAAGTGCCTCGCATTAATATGGTGTGGGACAGTATCCCTGCCCAACTTGCCAAAGAGAACAAGAAGTTTATCTATGGAGCCGTGAAGAAAAGTGCCAGAGCCGCAGATTTCGAACTGGCCATCCAATGGCTGATAGATGCAGGACTGGCATATAAGGTTCAGAGAGTCAATACCCCACGCCTCCCTTTCAAATTCTATGAAGACCTGAACGCCTTCAAACTCTTCATGCTCGATGTGGGACTGATGGGAGCGATGGCAGAGACTTCAGCAGAATCGATGTTGGTAGGAGATAGCATTTTCTCTGAATATAAAGGAGCCTTCACGGAATTATATGTCTTCACCCAGTTGAAGAGCCAGGATATTTCATTATACTATCATGCTGTGGATAACTCCACAATAGAGATTGATTTCCTAGCCCAATGGCACGACCGGGTTATACCGATTGAAGTAAAGGCAGAGGTGAACGTCAAGGCCAAATCTCTCAGAACATTCATCACCAACAATCCGCACCTGAAGGGACTCCGCTACTCCATGCTTCCCTATAAGGATCAAGATTGGATGATCAATGTTCCGCTCTATGCATGCCTGACACCATTTGATAAATTACCTAGTATTATTTGACAAATCAGCCTAATGGCATTTAATAAAAGCTTCGATTCTGACATATCCGTCAGAATCGAAGCTCAAGCCAATCATCGAAATTCACGTTCTGGAAAGTGTGGATGCCCAGCTTCTCGGCAGCCTCACAGTTTTCCTTCAGATCATCGATGAAGAGGGTTTCATCGGGATGGATGTTCGCCAGCCTGATTACCTCCTCATAGATGCGGGCATTAGGCTTAGCCAGATGCATTCTCTGAGAGAGGAAGCACTGCTCGAAATAATCCTCTACCCCATGGTTCTGATAAGGGAAAAGATGCTCCACACAATAATCCCAGTGAATATCAATGGTATTACTCAGGAGGAAGAGGCGATAGCCAGCCTTCTTCAACTGCAGGAGTCGCTCCTTTTTCTCATCAGGAATCTCCACCAGCATCTTGTTGGCAGCATCGATGATCTCTCCATTCGTCACATCAGTCCCTGTCAACTTACGGGCTGCTTCACAGAATTCTTCGGTGGTGATCATTCCCACACCCAGCTTGCTCATCAGCTTCATCCCCTCACTCTGAGGATTCGTATCAACCAACTCCCCCATTCCTATCGCCTTGAAAGCCCCGATGCATCCTTCCGGATTGAGCTTCACCAAGACATTACCTAAATCGAATATGATATTCTTGTATTGCATAATCTATATCTTATTTTGAATCACACTTTTAATCTTTAATCAGATACTTACTGCAAAAATACTGTAAATTTGGGAGAGAACAAATGATTTAGGGAAGGAATTTCAGGAATATAACATTTATTAGTAAAAGAGGTTCTTCCCCATCATCCCTATGTAAACAATATTCCTAAGAAAGGAAATCAGGCAAAAACACCCGAAAAATGGGGAAAGAAGAGATTGAGAATTTTTCCTTAAGGGTTTTTATTTTTTTCCTTAAGGGAAATTTGTATATCCACAAATAATATCGTATCTTTGCAATCGGGTTTCAAGCCCTATCCCAAAAGAGGATCATATTAAAAATCAAACTATATAAAAAACGTCATGAAAAGATTATCAGTTATCGTCTGCCTCTTTATGTTCGCCCTGATGCCCCTGCTGGCACAGGTGAAGCAGACCGTTGCCGTGCTCGGCGACTCGTATTCAACTTTCGAAGGTTTCATCCCAAAGGGATATGCCACCTGGTACACCACTGCGGTTCAAAAAGCAACCGATGTCAACAAGGTGGAGCAAACCTGGTGGTGGCAGGTTATCAAGGAAGGTGGTTACAAGATGGGCAACATCAATTCCTATTCCGGTTCCACCATCTGCAACACCGGCTATCGCGATGAGGATTACAGCGACCGTTCATTCATCAACCGCACTACCCTGCTGGGCAATCCGGACATCATCTTGATTTGCGGCGGAACGAACGACAGTTGGGCGAATGCTCCTATCGGCAATTACCAGTACAGCAACTGGAAGCGTGCCGACCTCTACTGTTTCCGTCCTGCTCTGGCGAAGTTGCTTTCCGATCTCCGTCAGCGCCATCCGAATGTAGATATCTACTTCATTCTGAACTCAGAGCTGAAGGATGAGATCAACGAGTCAGTAAAAAAGATCTGCAAGACCTACCAGGTTCCGGTCATCGCCCTTCATGACATAGACAAGAAGAACGGTCACCCAACTATCAAGGGAATGAGAAGCCTTGCCGACCAGGTTCTGAAGGTGATAAAGAAATAAAATTACCGCAACATAACCTTCCAAACAATGGATATAAATTGTTCCGTCTTTGAATCCGGCGTAATAGCAAGCCACTTTCAAAAACACTCTTCACTCTTCACCAGAAGGTCATAAACACCTGTAGTTTAAGAACTTGCACGTGTGAAGAGTTTACGCCACTCTTCACCACTCTTCACGCGGAGCCGCTTACGGAAAATCTGTGAAATCTGTGGGACATAAAAAAGTGGTTTCAGCCCCCCGACCGAACAGGACGAGCTACCATTTCAATTCCGTGCGCAATCCGAAGGTGAAGAGGGGTGAAGAGTGGTGAAGAGTAGTGCGTAACTCTTCACCTCTCGCACCCCCAGTGTTTATCGGGGTTTCAGCCGATTTGGTGAAGAGTGAAGAGTAAAAAAGCGAGTGGTTGTTTTACCAGCTCCCGACGTATCGTTTTGTGCCTGGCAATGGCAGGTTATTGCCCTGGTAAGGGGCAATGTTGTGCCATAGTGAGGCAATAAGCGCTACAAGCCCCTTTACGCCTCGTCAGTACTATCATGGCGACCTCTCAGTAACGTCTTTGCACCGTGTAAGTACTATCGCTGTTGCTTGCAAGTACTATCATTGTTGCTTGTAAATACTATCATTGTTGCATCGGTTTTACGTAAAAAGTCTTCGGAGTAACCTTTACTTGTTGCCGGAAGAATTAATATTATAAGCCGGAGAAGCCTATATCTTCAGCCGCACAACAGCTGTTGTGCGCTTGCATAACAGCTGATATGCGCTCGTCCAGCATCTGTTGTGCAAGCGGAAATCAGCTGGTGGGCGAAGAGTTGTTGGATGACACCATACCCACTTTCAATCTTGAATTATGAAGCATTTGCCTTGATCGTACTAAACAATCAAGGTGCTACAGTACAAAGAATCTTCCTCCTCTAATGATCCATTGTTTTGCTATTGCTTATTCCTCAGCTCTTCTATCAAATCATTTACAATATATGTATCACTCATTAGATGCAAGCCAAGTTCTTTGTCATGTAACATACGGCAAACATCAGAGTCATAGAATATCTGCAATGCTCTGTCGGTTGATATATGTAACGTATCGGCTAGTTGCTTTATGATACGAGCGATTTTATTCCATAATAAGAAATCCAACATAATTATACCCTTTCATATAATTTGAACTGCAAATACTTATCAACTATCTCTTGGCTTAAAATGCAAATCTGGCGGAGAGTATACTCAACAAAGACATTTGAACCATGATATAATATTTGCTTTTCCATTATTCTTTTCTTTCCCAATTTTTAAGAGCTTCGACCACATCACTTGCCACAGCTTCCCGGCTCTCGGTATGTAGAGTGTCATAGCAATCTTGGATGAGACTCTTGATTAGCCCCACCTTATCCAATCGCTTTCTCATTTCAGACGGCGATATACCCATTTTTTGTGCCGAAGCCTCGATAGCCAACACCGTAAAGGCGAGGCGTTCGAACTCTGGAGCACTTTTCTGTAATAGTTCTCGATCTTCCATTCTTTACAAAATATTGTATTTATATCTTTTGACTCCTACTTCAAACCACAACTCGGGTCGAGCACTTTGTAACCGTCTTCCGTTGTATATCTTTTGACTCCTACATCAAACCACAACGCACAATGTGGCAACATCATCACTCGATTGTTGTATATCTTTTGACTCCTACATCAAACCACAACTCTTTATTCTTTACCATTTTTTTTTATGCTGTTGTATATCTTTTGACTCCTACATCAAACCACAACGCGGTGGTCCGAGGGATGGCGGCGGTAGCGTTGTATATCTTTTGACTCCTACATCAAACCACAACTTAACTCTTTAATTATTAATTTTATGGGTTGTTGTATATCTTTTGACTCCTACATCAAACCACAACTGAGTGATAGATCATGCTGACGGACTGCTTGTTGTATATCTTTTGAATCCTACATCAAACCACAACATACCGTTTACAATCTCAGATGCCTCCTTGTTGTATATCTTTTGAATCCTACATCAAACCACAACTGCATGATTGCAACACTGGTAGCTGCTGTAGTTGTATATCTTTTGAATCCTACATCAAACCACAACCACGATAACTAATATGCGGCGCAATATCTGTTGTATATCTTTTGAATCCTACATCAAACCACAACGCGTGGGCAGAAATATGCGAAATCAACTCGTTGTATATCTTTTGAATCCTACATCAAACCACAACTACTACCTTGCCGTTCACTCTGCATGTTCTGTTGTATATCTTTTGAATCCTACATCAAACCACAACATAAAACCATCTGAACCAATATACCAATCGTTGTATATCTTTTGAATCCTACATCAAACCACAACATAAAACCATCTGAACCAATATACCAATCGTTGTATATCTTTTGAATCCTACATCAAACCACAACATAAAACCATCTGAACCAATATACCAATCGTTGTATATCTTTTGAATCCTACATCAAACCACAACGCAAGGGCGGGTCCCACGGCAAAGCCGCCCGTTGTATATCTTTTGAATCCTACATCAAACCACAACCGACGCTTCTCATCCCCATTCTTCAGCAAGTTGTATATCTTTTGAATCCTACATCAAACCACAACATAAAGAGCAAAGTATCATCCATAATCTAAGTTGTATATCTTTTGAATCCTACATCAAACCACAACAGTCCCAGTACCGTGCCTGCCTCTGATGCGTTGTATATCTTTTGAATCCTACATCAAACCACAACCTACAGATTTGAAAGTACTGATTTCCAGCACATAACAATCACTTTTTCTAATAAGAAATGATGAGTAGGATATAATTTTCTATGCAAAAGTACTAAAAAAATTCCAATTGAATAGGTTCACTGATAACTTTTTTCGATATTTTACTCTTATTAATACTTTTGGGTTTACCCCAGAAGTTATAAATATCTCCATATTGCTTATCAGTAACACTTAATAAACTAACTTTTCCTGTCTCCGGAAGCAAAGATTTTACCCGTTTTATATGCACTTCCAAACTTTCCCTTGATGCACAATGACGTATATAGACAGAAAACTGCATCATGGAGAAACCATCTTTCTCCAAGTTCTTGCGGAAAAGAGAAGCTGCCTTCATTTCTTTTTTCGTAGTAACAGGTAAATCGAAAAATACAAATAACCACATTATATGATACGCATTTAGTCTATCTTCTGTCATGTCATAATAGGTAAGGAAAGTTTCTTGATTTCTCCAGAATAATATTTCACAAGAGAGGCAGTTGTGATGGTCAATGCAATCTGCAAAGGTCGCTTAACCTTTCCTATGTTAACATCACTATTCAACACACGCATTATCTCAGACTTTGATTCTTTATTCAGTTCTGTAATTCCATTTCCATAAAGCCGATAAACGATTTCATCAACAAATGGCCGATATGGTTCCATTACATCATCAGCTAATGGAAAAGCATTATATCTGCCTTTATGAAAGATGCCCAAATTCGGGAGCAAACCAGAACCAAGCAAAGCACGTGCTACGGCTGCACGCAATATGGCATAACCATAATTTAAAAGAGCATTAGGTGGACATCCTTCTCTTTCTCTTTTAAAGGAGTTACAGAAAAGGCTATTCCAATACACCTTTGCCGCCAATCCTTCTCTATTGTCAGAATCTCCACTCTTTACATTATTATAATAAGGCTTGAGAATATCTTTATTCTTACCAGCAAGAGCCAAGACTGCGGCTTGATTTTCTATCTTTGACTCTATAATCTGTTTCCAAGCCTGCTTTTTCATTGGCTCAGTAACAGCAAGCTGAAATTTTAAACTTTCAGCTTGCGTAGTATTAGCATCTAAGCTTTGCAACATAGATGTTGGCATCATCTTGTTATCACATAAGATAACAGCAACATTATTCTTTACCAACTCGTTGAGAAGCGGTAAAGTAATGCTTATCATTTGATTTTCCAAGACTACACACCCTATGTCTTCAATAGGGTGTGTAATCTTGTCGTCACTATCTTTCCAAGAGATTACGATCTGGCAATTCTTAAGTGAAAGGCAAACTGGAGTTGAAAAGAACAATGTCTGCTTAATCATATCATTTTTATCTTAATCTTTTAATTTCACCTAATTCATTAATCTCGAAATCATAGCCTTGAACCAGTATCTTTGCAGAAGCCAAACCGACTCTTATCTTAGGCTTTATATCTGATGTGTCAGAAGCATTTCGAGGAAGTTCTTCGTCTCGTCTCGCTTCTTGATGATACTTAAACGTTACCCTACCATCGGATTCTATCCCGGATACGTAGTAAAGGTTTCTGACTGTCTCTTTTTGAGAATAATCCCATACCTCCTCTTTTGTTTCTTTATAAAAGATAACCATAGTTCCTTTTTTTAGGATAAAAGCCAACTGGCAATCATCTTTTTCAAGTGGCACTATATTATGTCCAACAACAGACTTATCAGTACTCGTCTTATAATAACCAGCAGCTTCCATCATATTCACAAATTCATAAAATGTCTTTCTTTTGCCAGTTTTTGTAGAACCAACATATAATGCAACTATATAATTACCCTTAGTGGTAACATAATAGTTTCTTTTATATTCTTTATCCGACAAATCTCGTTGTTTTTTCTTATCGAAAGATATTGGATTTTTTATCGAAGTATAGCATCTTACTTTTTTTATAGGAATTTGCTTTTCTTCATTCATCCATATAGTTCCAGCCATAGCTTCTTTAAAGCCCTTTTCTCTGATAGCAGCCTCTACAATACCTCTAACAGCATCATCAACGATATTTTTAACATCGGTCACCTTCATAGAAGCCAAATTTATACGCTTAACGTATCTTACCACGCCATCGTTCTCTATAGCACCATAGTATGTATCGCTATGCAATAAACCTCTTGCTGCATCACCCTTACAAAGGACCTTCTTTTTCTTTTTGATTCCATCAACTTCTACATCAAGAAGTATTTTACGACGTCCTTGCTTAGGCATATTGTCTGGAGTATAATGATAAACCAAAATTTCATCTTGCACATTCTTTAAATCCTCAACAAATGTAGGCCATGGCTTTTTAAAATAAGCCTTTGACATGCCATACCATTTATGATTTTCTTCATTATGATAGTATGCACTTAACTTATCATATTCGTCTCGGCTTATACATGCAACAACGATAGCATCAATACAATGATGAACATGATTTACACGCTCTTTCTTACCATATACATCTTGAACACCCCAAATCTTTCTAAAATCAGAAGTAGCAATACCATTAACGGTATAGACATGCTTGAAAAGGGATTTCAAGTAAAGACGTGCATACTTAGAAATCACACCGATATCAGTACCTTGGCGTCGACTAAATCCTTCAGGTACAATCTCCATCGTGAAACGCAAATACTTACCTCGCCAATAATCGCGTTGCAATTCCAAAAGATGACGATTATAAATTATGTCATCCTTTAGCTTTTTGGTTGTTGCCCCCTTTGATTTTCCCCTCAGTTTACGTATTTGCCCATCAAGAGACTCATACTTTTCTCTCCAGTCATTAATACGTGCCATAATTTCATCATGGTTAGGCAATTCTGCCGGCAACTTGGTTTTCTTGATTTCTCTATTGAAGCGACTATCACAGAGCGTCAAATTCATTCTTGTACTGTCACCATCTACACTACGGGGAATCGTATGCTCTATATCAAATTTTTGACTTGTTCCTACAAAGTCGGGAATGGCAATCTGCCTGCCTGTATATAAGCAGATATGTCCCTGCTCTTCCCAAAGAATACACTTTAGGATATCATCATCTTTAACATTATACTCCTCCCCCATTTTGTCTATAATCTTCTTACGAGCCTCATCATTTTTTTTCTGATTATCTTTTGCAAATTTCGCTATCGCACGACGCTTATTCGCATCATTCAACTCACGAGCAAACTCAATATGGATCTCTGTATCCAGATCTATCTTTCCCTCTTCCAACAATCGGTTTACCAATTTACGCAATCTGAATATGGAACGCATAGCCATTGGATTACGCACACAATCAATTCGAGGTGAACCAAGCTGATAAACACCATGATCATTAGTACGCAATACTCTTGGATATTTATCCATCTTAGAAGGATGGTATAACTTCTTAAGTTTCTCTTCAGATACATGATACTGCTCCTTCAGATACTCCTCAATACAAACCTCGAAAGTACGTGCATCTTTAGAATCAATCTGATTCATTTCGTGGATAATATGCTCAATAGCAGCATTACGCATTTCTTCTATATCCCATTCATATTGCGGCATCACTTCACATAAGTTACCCAAAAATACGGCATGAGAATAAATCAAACCTCTTCTAAGATAAGGAAGAATCTTACAGATAGCCTTCAAACTTAAAGACGCATAATCACCCGGCAAAGAAATCTTGCAAAATTTCCTTGCTTCTTCATCATTCAATTGCAGACGATTCTTAGCAAACTCTGCAAGTTTTGTATCATCTGTATAGAAGAACAATACATGCCAAATATCATTGACTACATTCAAACGACTTTTACCCTCGGCTAGCGTATAGGTTTCGCAAAGAGAATCAATCCAATTATCTCCAAAGATATCTTTTAAAGCGGTAGTTACAGGACAACCAGAAACAGATGTATCCATAGGGTAATTGAAAAGATATGGCATTTCGGCATCAGAACTCTTCTTGTAAAAACCATATTGTTTTTTGGGTGCCAATTTCTTTGCTATATCTTCAAAGTCAAACAACTTCTTTGATTTACGGAAGAACAAAGGCATAATGAGTGCTCGCTCCTCTGAAGACAGAGGGCGTAATACATCATCATTTGGAGTCTGAATCTTTATGTTATTGATAAAAGAGAGCATTCTAAACTCTTCATACATAGGATGTGAAGAAGGACATCTTGTCTTGTTCTTCTCAAATACGCATTTACCAACTTGTCCTTTTTGCGACTTTAATGGTCGCTGGTAGAAAATGGCTTTTTCTATTTGACGTACCACATCAGAACCAAGATTCTTATCTAAATCTTGCTTTTCACATATAGCCTTAAACTCTGCCAGATAATGTTCATTTCGTGCAGTATAATGATTACGGATTTTCTCTCCTTTATTATAGAGAGAATAAAAATAATCACCAAGATACTCATAACCTTCATCATGCATCTCCTGAGTCAGATTGCTGATACTTTCTTTTACCTTTCCTGTTTCGTCACCATTCTGATCTTTACGATTGCTTAAAAAACCGCGGCGTTGAATCATGTGATAAAATGCTCGGCCTAAAATATACCTATCAGTTATACTACTGAAGTCCAAACTTTCATGAAGGCATTTGTGTCTATAAGCATAAGGAGTCTTTTCTGAATCATCATCAGTAGCTTGCCATTGCATAAACAACTCATTCTTAGGATACTCTTTCTTGAGTCTCCATGCAGATAGTTCTGCTTTAGAAAGCGGAGGACATAGATGTGCATCACTTAAAATACGAAGCAAACGTATCTTACGTAATTTAATACGATAGTTTCTTACTCTTGCAGCTTTATGAGCTGTACGCTCAGCAGCTTTAGAATATTCTTTGCCTTTTTCTGTTTTTAAAACACCTTCCTGGAAGATGTCCACACCTTTATCAAGCAAATGATATTCATCTGCCTGTTTTTCCACAATAGCCCATCCGTGACTATTGGTTCCGGTATCAATTCCAAGTATTTTAGTCATATTGTATAGTTTTATATACTTAATTATTAATTTTCTGTAAAATTACAACCTTTTTAGTTGGATAAACAAATATTTTATATTATATTTGCAGCAGAAAATAAGATTTCCTACATCTTATCACAATAAGGCAGAAATGCCGAAGGGTAAAACCTATAGTCCCGCTTCGGTGGGATTTATTTTTTTATGTACCTCCCAATTTCTCCAGCAAATTCTTCCTTGCAAGATCAGCTATCTCCTTCGCCTCCAAATAGCACCCGTCAATTTCTTCATAGGTGTATGCATTCCGAGCCTCAGCGATACTTTCGGTTGCAACCTCTTCGAACATATCGAAGACGATTTGCTCATTATTATTTTGCTTCATATCGAACACTATTAAGAATTAGTATTTCCTATTTTAAATATCATCAAATGCTGACATTTACACCGACATTCAACATTCACGAATCTACTATCGAATTGACTCTCTTCTCCCTTCCCAATGTCTCAGGAAATGCATAGTGGCCATTACCTATTTCACGAGGATTAGGCTCTATATGCTCGGCATACCATACACGTTTATACTCGGTGGTGATGATGCCGTAATCTCTGGCGACAATGATGGAAGCGGCGAGAGAGGCGCCATATAGCTCCTTGATGTCTATCATCTCTTCCAGCGTTATCTTCTCACGCTTCCTGGAACCCAACTCTTCGATAAGCGCCAACTTGGGAAGAAGGAAGAAACTGGCAAAGAGATCACAACGCTTCTCCTGTTTCAACGGACTGTCTTCCGGGAAGAGGAGAAGAAGATGGGCTAACTCATGTACTGCCGTGAAACGAAGTTTCTCTACGCTACTCTTTTCCGGATTAAAATCGAGAATCATCAGCGGATGCTTCTTATCTGCCCAGGTACTCATTCCGAAGACATAATCCGGGAGAGTTGCAGCAAGTATCATGATGCCTTTTCTTTCCAAGAGTCTCAGGATGCTGGCGATAGGGCCATCACCGCAATGCCATTTTTCACGAAGAAGACTGGATGCCTGGATGGCATCTTCCAGTGTTGATACCCTGGTGCCTTTTATCGGATTCTTGAACTGGATAGGAAAACCCGCTTCTTTCTCCTTGGCAAGATACTGCTCTGCCCAAAAAGAGAGTTTTGCTTCCAGGGCTTGCAACTCGTCTTCGGATAACTTACCATTGGAGGTGGTACGGAGCATCGGAACATCTATCTTGATATTGGTACCATCGAAATATGCCTCGCTGATATTGAGGGCTTTGGCTATGGCTTGCAGGGCATCACGCTTAGGGCGCATGATGCCTTTCTCATAACGGGATATACTCTGCTTGGTGATGGCTCCGTTGGTTCGCTCTACGAGTTTATCCATGCTGAGTCCCATCATCAGGCGCGCTTCCCGCAATCTTATTGAAAATGAGTCATTAGTCATATTTGTTAGCTCTTTAATTTGTTGACAAATATAACAAAAATAATTGATTCTGTAACTAAGTGTTTATAAGATTTAACACAAAAAAGCAGGCAAATGATAAAATAACAAGAAGAATTTAGGCAAAATCAGGTTTACACATTATTATAATAGAAAACACCTTGACCATACAAAACATACAGTCAAGGTGTTATACATATATTCATTCTCTATCTTAGTTGCTATAAGCACTCTCACCATGCTCGTAGATGTCGAGACCTTCCTCCTCTACTCGCTTGTCAACACGTACACCTACTGTCTTATCTACCACCTTGAAGATAATATAGGTAACTACGATGCTGTAGATGATGCTTACCACGGTGGCTACCACCTGAATCCAAAGCTGATGCCAGTCGCCATAGAGAGCACCCTGCACACCCTCGGCTCCAGTTACGTATCTTGTGGCGAAAACACCGGTGAGGATAGAACCCAGAATACCGCCCATACCATGCACACCAAAGGCATCGAGGGCATCATCATACTTGAACTTCTCCTTCACTACGGCTACCATGAAGAAGCAGACGATGGTGGAAATGATACCGATGCAGAAGGCACCTAAAATATCGGTACTGCCTGCCGCAGGAGTGATGGCTACCAAACCGGCTACGGCACCAGTACAAGCACCCACCGTGGTTGGCTTCTTGTTGACAATCCAGTCGATGAGCATCCAGGTAGTGGCTGCTGCAGCTGTTGCGATATGAGTTACTAGGAAAGCGTTGGCTGCCAGACCATCAGCTGCCAATCCGCTACCGGCATTGAAACCGAACCATCCCAGCCAGAGGAATGACATACCTATAAACACGAAAGTGATGTTGTGAGGAGTGATAGGATGACCCGCACGATAATCATCACGCTTGCCGACACAGAGCGCCATGACCAAAGCAGCTACACCGGCATTGATATGTACCACAGTACCACCCGCAAAGTCGATGGCTCCCATCTCCTGCAGGAAACCGCCGCCCCATACCCAGTGAGCCATAGGGAGATAGGCGATGATGACCCAGAGAACGGTGAAAAGTACATAACCGCTGAACTTGACACGCTCGGCGAATGCACCGAGAATCAAGGCTGGAGTGATGAGGGCAAACATGCACTGGAACATCACGAAAGTGAGCTCTGGAATACCCGTTGGCATGATGGCATCCAAGCCAATGCCGTGGAGGAAGCACTTATCGAAACCTCCGATAATGCAAGCCAAAGGGTTGCCGCTATCCGCATATTCTGTAGAGAAAGCCCAGGAATATCCGAAGGCCACCCATATCAAACTGACTACTGCCACGATGAATACCGTCTGCATCAGGATGCTCAGGATATTCTTCTGGCGCACCAAACCGCCATAAAAAAGTGCTATACCTGGGATTGACATCAAGAGCACCAAGATGGTTGCCATGATCATCCACGCTGTGTTACCCGTATCAAGAGTTGTCAACAATAAACTGCTCATAAATATATCTTATAGTTAAATTAGAATACAATATTATATAAAAGTCTCTCTATTCCTCTTTCTCTGCATTATACAATGCGATATCACCTCGTTCGCCTGTTCTGATTCTGACGGTATCCAGTACAGGAATCACGAAGATTCTGCCATCTCCCACTTCGCCAGTCTGTGCAGCTCCCTGGATGGCAGCGATGGTTGGCTCCACATTCTTATCACGAACCACAATATTCAAAAGTACACGTTCGATGCTGCTGGTATCGTACATCACACCACGATAAATGCGAGCCTGGCGCATCTTTCCCTCACCTCTTACATTATAATAAGAGAACCACTCGATGTCGGCAGCCAAAAGTGCCTTCTTGACATCCTCGAATCTAGACTTGCGGATAATTGCCTCAATCTTCTTCATAATCCTTTAATAATTAATAATGTGTAATACCTTTATTGATTGTCTCTATTGAAAACGGACCATTTTTGAATGTCACTCAAACCAAGCCATTCTTTACATTATGTTCGTTTTCGGCTGCAAAATTAATACATTTTATCAGCATTCTAAAGCAATCAAAAACATTTCGTTGCTACTCTTTCACGATTATTTTAAATTTATCCAGTCATATTGCATTCTCCTTACAAATTGTAAGCATTCAAGCTTTTCTTCGTTACAATTTGAAAGAAGGCTAAATTTTATTATTATTTCCTGTATATATTTTCTTGTCTATTCCAACAAAAAGTCGTACCTTTGCAACCGAAATCAAACAAATAGTCATCGAAAACATCCGAAAGACTATCAAAAAGTCAAGCCTCACAAGAGGCAAGACGTGAGAGATAAAAGAAGAGTATTCAAACTTAAAGGACAACGCAATATGAAAGAAACAGTTCATTTCACCAAGATGCATGGGGCGGGCAATGACTACATCTATGTAGATACCCAGCTGTACAACATCCCAGACCCCGAAAAGGCAGCCATAGCTTGGAGTGCTTATCATACAGGCATCGGAAGCGACGGACTGGTTCTCATCGGAAAGCCGCAGGATGGCAGAAGAGCCGACTACTCGATGCGCATCTTCAATGCCGATGGTTCAGAAGCGATGATGTGCGGCAATGCAAGCCGATGCATCGGAAAGTATCTTTATGAAAAAGGATTGACCCGAAAAGAAACCATCCGACTGGAAACGCTATCGGGCATCAAGATATTGAAATTGCATCTTCAGGATAACAAGAAGGTTGTAGATTCGGTGACAGTGGATATGCTGAAGCCGAGACTGGAAAATCCCCAGCAATTCAGAGGTCCTTCGGTACTCGAAGCCGATGGCAGAATCTTCGAAGGCACCTATGTCTGTATGGGTAATCCGCATTTCGTAACCTTCGTGGATGATATCGACACCATCGACATCGCCCACTATGGCAAGATTCTAGAAAGAGACGAAGCCTTTCCTCAACGATGCAACATCGAGTTCGCACAAATTACAGACACTGACATTATAAGGACACGAGTTTGGGAAAGGGGAAGCGGTATCACGATGGCTTGCGGAACAGGAGCTTGTGCCACAGCTGTAGCCGCAACCCAGACCAAGCGTGCCGGTAGAAAGAGCAGTATCGTAATGGATGGCGGAACGCTGGAAATAGAATACAGCGAGGCAGACGACCATGTCTATATGACGGGACCTGCCGCCTTCGTCTTCGAAGGAGAAATTGAATTATAAATTAAGAGCAAACTTAAATAACAAAGGTTGATAAAAAGACCGCAATAAAGGAGAACAAAAATATGGCATTAGTTAATGAACATTTCCTGAAGTTGGCTAGCAATTACTTGTTTGCCGACATCGCAAAGAAGGTAAACGCTTACAAGATTGCCCACCCGAAGCAACGAGTTATCAGTCTGGGCATCGGTGATGTAACCCAGCCCCTCTGCCCTGCCGTCATCGAGGCGATGCACAAGGCAGTGGATGAGATGGCAGTACAGGCTTCCTTCCGAGGCTACGGTCCGGAGCGAGGCTACGACTTCCTCCGCGAGGCTATCATCAAGAACGACTTCCTGCCTCGCGGCATTCATCTGGATGCCAACGAGGTGTTCGTAAACGACGGAGCCAAGAGCGACACAGGAAATATCCAGGAGATTTTGAGATGGGATAACAACATCGGTGTCACCGACCCGATTTATCCTGTATATATCGACTCTAACGTGATGATTGGCAGAGCGGGAGTCTTTGAGAACGGCAAGTGGAGCAACGTAACCTACATGCCATGTGATGAGAGCGACGACTTCATCCCTCAGATTCCAGACCACCGTGTGGATATGATTTATCTCTGTTATCCAAATAACCCAACAGGTACGGTCATCTCGAAGGAAGAACTCAGAAAATGGGTGAATTACGCTATCAAGAACGAGAGCATCATCCTATACGATGCTGCCTACGAGGCATACATCACCGATCAGGAAATTCCTCATTCTATCTACGAGATTCGTGGAGCCAGAAAGGTGGCCATCGAATTCCACAGTTATTCCAAGACTGCCGGATTCACCGGTGTGCGTTGTGGTTACACCATCGTTCCTAAAGAGTTGAAGGCAAAGACATTGACCGGTGAGGAAGTGGCATTGAATCCAATCTGGGACCGCCGCCAGTGCACCAAGTTCAATGGTACAAGCTATATCAGCCAGCGTGCTGCCGAAGCCATCTACACCCCTGAGGGTAAGGAACAGGTGAAGGCAACCATCAATTACTATATGGAGAACGCCCACTTTATGAGAGCGGAACTTCAGAAACTCGGACTGAGAGTATATGGTGGCGAGAATGCTCCATATCTCTGGGTGAAGACTCCTAACGATACACCAAGCTGGAAGTTCTTCGAAGAGATGCTTTATGGTGCCAGCGTAGTCTGCACCCCAGGTGTCGGCTTCGGTCCTTCGGGCGAAGGCTACATCCGTCTTACCGCCTTCGGTGAGCACGAAGACTGCAAGGAGGCTATGGAGAGAATCGCCAAATGGCTGGGAAAATAAACGTTCCAACAGATTATAAAAACATTGAAAATCAGAAATTTTAAATTATATAAGGTATGAGCAACTTAAGATTTGAAGCTGTTTCAGAGGCTTCCAAGAGAAAGCCTGTTGAGGTAACCGCTCCTAGCGAGCGACCAAGTGAATTCTTCGGAAAGAAGGTATTCAACCGACAGAAGATGTACAAGTATCTCCCTGCAGATGTCTATGAGAAACTGGTAGATGTCATCGACAACGGAGCTCGTCTCGACCGTAACATCGCCAACGCCGTAGCCAAAGGCATCAAGCAGTGGGCTGACGAGAATGGCGTAACCCACTACACCCACTGGTTCCAGCCACTGACAGAAGGTACTGCCGAGAAGCACGATGCCTTCATCGAGCATGATGGCAAGGGTGGTATGATCGAGGAATTTTCAGGTAAGTTGCTCGTTCAGCAGGAGCCTGATGCTTCTTCATTCCCTTCTGGCGGTATCCGCTCTACCTTCGAGGCACGCGGTTATTCTGCATGGGATCCAACATCGCCTGTATTCATCATCGATGATACACTCTGTATCCCTACCGTTTTCATCTCTTACACAGGTGAGGCACTCGACTATAAAGCTCCATTGCTCCGTTCATTGCACGCTGTAAACGTAGCAGCAACAGAGGTTTGCCACTACTTCAACCCTGATGTCAAGAAAGTTATTTCCAATCTCGGTTGGGAGCAGGAGTACTTCCTGGTAGATGAGAGCTTGTATGCTGCACGTCCTGACCTGATGTTGACAGGTCGCACCCTGATGGGTCACGATTCTGCCAAGAACCAGCAGATGGACGACCACTACTTCGGCGCCATCCCTGAGCGTGTTCAGGCATTCATGAAGGATTTGGAAATCCAGGCTCTCGAGCTCGGTATTCCTTGCAAGACCCGTCATAACGAGGTGGCACCAAACCAGTTTGAGTTGGCACCTATCTTCGAGGAGACCAACCTTGCCGTTGACCACAACATGCTCCTGATGAGCTTGATGAAGAAGGTAGCTCGCCATCACGGTTTCCGCGTACTTCTCCATGAGAAGCCATTCGCAGGCATCAACGGTTCCGGTAAGCACAACAACTGGAGTCTCGCTACAGATACAGGCATCCTGCTTCATGGTCCTGGCAAGACACCAGAGGATAACCTCCGTTTCGTAGTCTTCATCACAGAGACCTTGATGGGTGTATATAAGCACAACGGTTTGCTCAAGGCTTCTATCATGAGCGCTACCAATGCTCATCGTCTGGGCGCCAACGAGGCACCTCCAGCAATCATCTCTTCATTCCTCGGCAAGCAGTTGACCGACCTTCTCGAGCACATTGAGAAAGCCGACAAGAAGGATCTCTTCACCGTGGCTGGCAAGCAGGGCATGAAGTTGGATATCCCTGAGATTCCAGAGTTGATGATTGATAACACCGACCGTAACCGTACATCACCATTCGCCTTCACCGGTAACCGTTTCGAGTTCCGTGCCGTAGGTTCTGAGGCTAACTGTGCATCAGCAATGATCGTATTGAACACAGCTGTAGCCGAGGCTTTGACCGACTTCAAGAAGCGTGTGGATGAGTTGATTGCCAAGGGTGAGGACAAGACTTCTGCCATCATCGATATCGTTCGTCAGGATTTGAAGACCTGCAAGCCAATCCGTTTCGACGGTAATGGTTATTCAGATGAGTGGGTAGAGGAAGCAGCTAAGCGTGGTTTGGACTGCGAGAAGAGTTGTCCAAAGATTTTCGAGCGTTATCTCGACCCTGCATCTATCAAGATGTTCGAGGATATGGGCGTCATGAAGAAGAACGAGTTGGAAGCCCGTAACGAGGTGAAATGGGAGACCTACACCAAGAAGATTCAGATTGAGGCTCGTGTAATGGGCGACTTGAGCATGAACCACATCATCCCAGTGGCTACTCACTATCAGAGTCAGTTGGCTAAGAATGTAGAAAACATGATTGACATCTTCGGTGACGAGGAAGGCAAGAAGTTGACTGCCCGCAACATCAACATCATCAAGAAGATTGCCGAGCGCACTCAGATTATCGAGACAGGTGTTGAGGAGTTGGTTAATGCCCGCAAGGTGGCCAACAAGATTGAGAATGAGCACGATAAGGCGATAGCTTATCATGACACGGTAGCTCCAAAGATGGAGGAAATCCGTTATCAGATTGATAAGTTGGAGTTGGCTGTAGCCGATGAGCTTTGGACCTTGCCTAAGTATCGTGAACTCCTGTTCATCCGCTAATCAGCACTGTCTTCAAAATAGATAAGACATATTTCTGACAGATAAGAAACACAAAGCTCTAACAAGAGCTACTCTTCATCAGATATAACAATTGAACGATCAATCTATTTCTTTTATTGGTTGTTTAAGTTTGCGCGGAGTGTGGTTGTGAAATCACGCTCCGCTTTTTTTCTCCAAAAAGCCTACACCTAAGTACACTCTGTATTTAGGAAATACTACCTGCCTCGGTATCAGAATCTAATCATACATATTTCTCCATCAACACAAAGGTGATGAAGCCCAGGAGAAGAGCGTAAGTGGCTTGCTTCTGAAAGCCATGGGCATGGGTTTCGGGAATCATCTCATCGCTCGTTACATAAAGCATGGCACCACCGGCAAAACCCAGCATCACGGGGAGGAAGGTGGAAGAGGCTGAACCCAAACCGAAACCCAACAGAATGCCTGCCACTTCGAGCAGGGCGATGAAGATGGAGATGAAGAAGGTGCGGACTGCTGTAACACCTGCCATCATCAAAGGAGCGATAATCACCATTCCCTCGGGAATGTTCTGCAGGGCGATACCGAAAGAAACGCCCCACTCCGTTGCGCCTTCTGATGAACAGACACTCACTCCAGCCGCCATGCCTTCAGGCAGTTTGTGCAGGGCTATCGCCATCACGAAAAGCATCACATGGCTGAGTCGGGCATTGTTGCGATGCTCCTCGGGGTCGAGTCCCGTAATATGATGAAGATGGGGAGTTACCAGATCTAGCACATTCAGGAACAAGGCACCTGCCATTACGCCAATCACTACCAGCCACCAAAGTCCGGTCTGTTCGAAAGCTGGCACTATCAGTCCCAACGTGGAAGCTGCCAGCATGATTCCAGCACAATATCCCAACACGGCGTCGTTCCATTTGTGAGGCAACTCCTTGACGAAGAATCCCAGGATGGCACCGATAATGGTGGCACCGCAGAGTCCGGCAGCACTTATCAATACGTTTGTCATTGTTATTTTGCTTTTTATCTTAATCCGTAAATATATCGAAGTTATCCTATCAAATATGCAAGATGCAGATATATGATAGAAGATAAAAAGCATGGACAACCCTCACGGTCATCCATGCCCATCTATTTTCGTATCTGATCTATTCTATTTAATTGTGTTCTGTCATGGTGAAATTGATGCACTTCAATTTCGTATATTCATTCCTATTTCAATTTCTTATAACCGTAAGCTGCATTATTGCCCAACTGCTCTTCAATGCGGATAAGCTGGTTGTACTTGGCCATACGGTCGGTACGGCTCATAGAACCCGTCTTAATCTGACCGGAGTTAGTTGCTACGGCAATATCGGCAATCGTAGTGTCCTCGGTTTCACCAGAACGATGGGAAGTAACGGTGGTGTAACCATGACGATGAGCCATCTCGATAGCATCCAGTGTCTCGGTGAGAGAACCAATCTGGTTTACCTTGATGAGGATAGAGTTGGCTGCACCCATCTTGATACCCTTCTCCAGGAACTTCACGTTGGTAACAAAGAGGTCGTCACCTACCAACTGGCAACGGTCGCCGATGGCAGCAGTCAACTTCACCCAGTTGTCCCAATCGTTCTCATCCAAACCATCCTCGATAGAATCGATAGGATATTTGGTAATCAGTTCTTCCAGGAACTTGATCTGCTCAGCAGCAGTCAGTTTCTTTCCATTAGGATCCTTCTTCTTGCCATCCTTCAACTGGCGGTAATCATAGAACCACTCACCATTCTCCTGAACGGCAAACTCACTGGCAGCACAGTCCATGGCAATCTTCACGTCCTTACCTGGCTCATAACCGGCATCCTTGATAGCCTGACAGATACTGTCGAGCGCATCCTCAATACCATCGAGTGCAGGAGCGAAACCGCCCTCATCACCTACGGCAGTAGAAAGACCGCGGCTCTTCAGGAGCTTAGCCAAAGCATGGAACACCTCAGCACCCATACGGATGGCCTCCTTCTCGGAAGGAGCACCCACAGGACGGATCATGAACTCCTGGAAGGCGATAGGCGCATCAGAGTGAGCACCACCATTGATGATGTTCATCATAGGAACAGGAAGGGTGTAAGTATTGCAACCGCCGATGTAGCGATACAATGGGATGTGGAGATACTCAGCAGCAGCATGAGCCACAGCCAGAGAAACACCGAGGATGGCATTGGCACCCAGATTAGACTTGGTCTTGGTACCGTCAAGTTCCAACATCTTATAATCGATGGCACGCTGCTCCAAGGCAGAGAAGCCAACCAAAGCAGGAGCAATTACCTGATTCACGTTTTCTACTGCCTTCAAGACACCCTTGCCGCCATAGCGGTTCTTGTCGCCATCACGAAGTTCCAGCGCCTCGTTCTCGCCAGTGGATGCACCAGAAGGAACCGATGCACGACCTACGACACCTGACTTCAATGAAACTTCAACCTCTACTGTAGGATTGCCACGAGAATCCAAGATTTCTCTTGCATGAACATTTTCGATAATCATAATACTATAATACTTTTAATTACATTAAACATTTTTTCCGAGTGCAAATTTAGATATTATCTGATAAACCACCAAATTTCGGGCATCATCAAAACTAGGTATTAGCCAAGAAATACCTACTTATAAGTATGCAGTAAATCACCATTTATCACTTCCCCATCATTTTTCCGATGATTTCCACGAAATCTTCCTTCTGCATAGCGCCCATCTGTATAGTGGGATTGCCCTTCATCGGGATGAAGAGGAAGGTAGGGATGCTGCGGATACCGAAGACGGAAGCCAGTTCGGGTTCCTGGTCGATATCCACCTTATAGAAATCTATCTTGCCGGCATATTTCCCGGCAAGAGATTCTACCATGGGAGCCATCATCTTGCAAGGTCCACACCAGGTGGTATAGAAATCGATAATGGCAGGACGGGAACCTGCAAACACCCACTCATCGGGATGAGACTCGTAATCCATAATCTTCTTCCTGAAATCGGAAGCCGTAAGCACCTGCACCTTTCCAGCAGAAGCAGACTGATTACTACTGCCAGCTACTGACTGACCTGCCTTCTCTGCCCCAGCCTTACTCTCTGATTCAACACGAGAAGGCAGTCCCGTTGAGCTGCCTTCCTGTTTCTTGTTATTTTGAGAACATCCCATAACGGCTAAAGCCATCATGGCATATAAACAAACATTTTTCTTCATCTAATCATTCTTTAAAATCAATAAGCCAAATCGATTGCAACAGGATATACTCGACATGGGTCGAAGTATTCCGCACAACTGTTCACCATTGCCTGCAAATCTGCCTTGGCAATACCATGGAATACCTGCTTGCCGTTTACCATGATGGTTACAGGCTCATTGAGGTTGACCAACTGGTCATTGAGATAAACTCTCAACTTACCACCAGTGGCAGGAGAATAGCTGCGGTTGAACTTCAGATCGATTCCCCACTGCTTATCCTTCAAGATAGTGGTGTAATCCACATTGCTCACCTTGATGGAAACCACGTTCTTGTCGATATCCATCTCGTAGTAGGTTCTAGACTCTGATGGACGAGCCAGCACCTGCAGGTTGTAGAAACCTGAACGGTGTCTGCCATCCATTTCGAAATCCTCCCAGAGCACGGTCTTAGGATATGGATTGCGCACAAACTGCTTGAGCCAAGGAGTAGTCAGACCATAGGTGATATGATGCTGCATACCCGGCAAGAGCTGGATGCGATGACGGAAGATTGGAGTCTTATCTACAGACAATGGGCGAGCCAACTGCGCAGAATCGAAAGCCACCTGGGTGTACCAGGTCAGGTCGTTGCGATAGAAACCGGTATCATCAGCACCCGTGAGGAAAGAGAAGCCGATATTGGCACAGTTTTCCACAGGCGCATTCTTCAAAGGTTCGCCACCTGCCATCGGACCCGCTGCAGCCCAATAGTCGGCATAGAAGGACGCAAGACGCTGACTGCCATAACCACCTTCGCTGATACCGAATACATAGAGACGGTTGGCATCCACCTCACCCTTTACCAGGTTCTGGCGAATCAACTTCTCGAAAGCATACTGCTTGGAGAGATGCCACCAGCGATAGTATTCACCCTCGTTAGGAATCTGAGGAATGAAATAGATGGAAGGAGAATCCTGGAAGCTCAGACCGAGCTTGATACCATTCGACCACTCATGGTCCTTAGGTCCCGATCCGTGAACATACAGGAAGAGAGGGAACTTACCATCGGCAGCAACTCCCTTCTTACCATAATAATAAGGCATCACCGCATTTGGCTCCAGACACTGAGGCAGATTCCAGGAGCTGTTTTTTGCCAATGTCAGATCTTCAGGTTCTATGAGCTTTTCTTCCTGCAGGTTCTTGTTGGCATCGCACCAGGCTGTCCATACCATCTTCTGGTAGTTGGCAATATCCTTGCCGTCGATAGCAGCCTGAAGCTTGGTGTCAAGAGGTGTGTTTTTAGAGAATTCCGCCTTACCGTCTTTCTCCAATGCTTTCTGCTGCGCTTTGAGCGACTGCAGGAAATAGGCATTCACCTTTTTCTGCAATCCCTGTGACTGCGCCATGGTCTGGGTTGAGTAGCTTAGTGAGGCAAGCGCCATCACCATGTAAATCATTTTTTTCATTTCGTACTATATATTTATTTAATTACTAGTCTTTCAAAGAATAGGTAACCGTAGTCACTACCCTCACCTTTTTAATATAAGGAGTATTGGAATCTCTATCCTCTATCGAGAACTGCCCTTGGTCAGCGTTCATGATCTTATCAATCTTGCTCTTGCTGTTTTCGGCAAACTGAGCAGCAGTCTTCTCTGCATTCTCAATTGCCTCCTGCATCATCTTCGGCTTCATCTCGCGGAAAGCCACATACTCGTACTTCACCGGATTCTCGTAGCCACCATCCACGATGGCCACACCTTTCTGAAGCAGGTCACCCTGCCGGGCGATGATACCACGAACCACCTTCACATTCCGGGAAGTCACGGTGATGATCGACGTGATGTTGTAACGGTAAGGCTGACGGTTTTCGCCATATCGTTCAGCATTGAGGTCGATGACCACAGGGGCATTGACATTGATTTCACTTTCCTTCACTCCATTTGCCAGCAGGAACTGGCGTATGGTGCTGGTGGTAGCGTTGATCTTCTTATAGAGCTGCGGCAAGTCGTTGCCGATCTCCTTGGAAACGATAGGCCATGTCACCTTATCAGCCTCAACTTCCTTTTCTGCCAATCCTTTCACCACCACTTTGCGGTCTTTGGCAATCACACTTTCAAGTCCAGACTTGACACAAAATCCAAGCACGATAATGCCTATGGCTAAGATCACTGCTTGCTTGATACCCGTATTGACATTCATAATAAGTCCTCCATTTATTAAGTTTAAAACGCTTACGAGGGCAAAGATAAGCAAAAAGATGATAGCTGCCATCTTTTTTAATCTTTTTTATGTTCTAATCTTAACCAGGCAAGAAAGATATGTTAAATCTTCTATACAAACGATACAACCTATTGATTTTTTCACTATCTTTATCCCGTTAAAATGATGTATAACCTCTAAAACCACAACATCATGAAGATAGGTGTTCCAAAAGAAATCAAGAATAATGAGAATCGTGTGGGAATGACTCCTGCTGGTGTAGCTGAATTCATTCGACATGGACACGAAGTGATGGTGCAGCATACCGCTGGCGAGAACAGTGGTTTTGCTGATGAAGAGTATGTGAAGGTAGGAGCCAGGATCCTGCCCGACATCCAGAGTGTGTATCGCGAGGCTGAGATGATTATCAAGGTGAAGGAACCTATCGCCGAGGAATATCCACTCATCCATCAGGATCAGCTTGTTTTTACTTACTTCCATTTTGCCTGCGACAGAGAGCTCACCGATGCCATGATCAAGAGCGGTGCAGTCTGTCTGGCTTACGAGACGGTAGAAACCGACAACCATCATCTGCCACTGCTCATTCCGATGAGTGAGGTAGCAGGAAGAATGGCGATTATCAATGGTGCCTACTATCTGCAGAAGACCAAGGGCGGCAAGGGTAAGCTGATCAGCGGTGTGCCGGGCGTGAACCGTGCGAAGGTTCTCGTTCTGGGCGGTGGAACCGTGGGAGAAGCTGCAGCAAGAATGGCAACAGGATTAGGTGCTGATGTGTGGATTACCGATATTAGTCTGCCTCGTCTTCGCCAGTTGCAGATGGAATTGCCGATCAATGCGCACACCCTCTACTCCAACGAGCACAATATCCGAAAGGAACTGCCGGATGTTGACATCGTAGTAGGCAGTGTACTCGTTCCGGGCGACAAGGCTCCGCACCTGATTACCAGGGACATGCTGAAGTTGATGGAACCAGGCACCGTACTGGTGGATGTGGCTATCGACCAGGGAGGATGCTTCGAGACCTCTCATCCAACCACCCATTCCGATCCGACATTCATGGTAGATGGCATCGTGCATTATGCCGTAGCCAACATTCCGGGAGCCGTGCCTCATACCTCTACCATCGCCTTGACCAATGCCACCCTGAAGTATGCCCTCGCTCTTGCCGACAAGGGATGGCGAAAGGCGTGCAAGGAAGACAAGGCTTTGTATCGGGGATTGAACATCGTGAATGGCAAGGTAGTATTCAAGGCGGTTGCCGATGTCTTCGGATTGAAATACGAAGAGATGGTATTATAGGAGATCGCATTATAAATTCATGAAACATAACTTTTAAGCCCATCGGATCCGATGGGCTTAGAAGTTATGATGTTTTTTTGTGTGCCTTTCCAATGATAAAGATAGACTCGTGGGCAGCGATTCAGCAAGGGAATATTCAAAAATTTTAAAACATATTAATAACAAATGGATTACAACATGATTGGGACCGCATGGTCGTTACTACCTCCTATCGTCGCCATCGCTCTGGCGCTGAAGACGAAGGAGGTCTATTCTTCTCTTTTTATCGGTATCATTCTGGGTGCCGTTCAATATTGCATTTCGATGGGAACAGGTTTCGACGGATTCCTCGTTCATCTGACCAACCACACCGTAGGCGAAGGCGATGATGCCAAGGCATACGGTTTGATACATTGCCTTTCCGACCCTTGGAACGTGGGCATTCTGGTATTCCTGGTGGTTCTGGGCAGCATCGTATCACTGATGAACAAGGCGGGTGGTTCTGCGGCCTTCGGCCGATGGGCTTCCAAGCACGTGAAGTCGAAGATTGGTGTGCAGGTAGCCACCATTCTGCTCGGTATTCTGATATTCATCGATGATTACTTCAACTGCCTTACCGTGGGTTCGGTGATGCGCCCTATCGCAGTGCGCAATGGCGTAACCAAGGAGAAACTGGCTTATCTCATCGACTCCACTGCAGCTCCTGTCTGCATCATCTCCCCAATCTCCAGTTGGGCAGCAGCAGTATCGGGCTTCGTATCGGGAGGCGAGAACGGACTGGCACTTTTCTGCAAGGCAATACCCTATAATTTCTACGCCTTCTTCACCATCCTCTTTATGTTTGGCATCGTGATCATGGGCTTCGACTTCAAGGCGATGAGCAAGTATGATGCAAGACTGAAGGAATGGTATGAGCGCACCAACGGAGGAAAGCTCGACGAGGTGAGCGATACCAAGCTGCAGATCGTGGAGCATGGTGTGGGAGCAAAGCAGGAAGAATCATCCCAGAGCAAAGGCTCTGTGAGCGATCTTGTGATTCCAATCATCATGTTGATTATCTTCTGTATGGCAGGTATGGTTTATTCGGGAGGTTTCTTCGATACCAGCAATGCCAACTATATGAACTTCGTTGACTCCTTTGCAGGCAGCAATGCCTCTATCGGTTTGGTGCTTGGTTCATTGGCAGCCTTGATTCTGACCATTCTGATGTTTACGGTTCGCAAGACCTTACCATTCGATGAAGCGATGAGTAGTCTGATCAAGGGATTCGAGGCGATGGTACCAGCCATTCTGATTCTTACCCTGGCATGGACCCTGAAGAGTATGACTGACTCGCTGGGGGCAGCAGAATATGTATCCACCGTAGTGGCAAGCAGCGCTTCTGAACTCCAGATGCTCCTGCCAGCCATCATCTTCCTGGTTGCAGCCTTCCTGGCATTTGCCACAGGTACATCCTGGGGAACCTTCGGTATTCTGATTCCTATCTGTATCGCCGTCTTCCCAGCTGCCGACCCATTGCGCATCATCTCTATCTCTGCCTGCATGGCTGGTGCTGTCTGTGGCGACCACATCTCACCTATCAGCGATACCACCATTATGGCGAGTGCCGGAGCCGAGTGCAAGCATGTACACCATGTTTCATCTCAGTTGCCATACGCGATTACAGTAGCTGCTGTAAGCTTCCTGACATTCATCGTGGCAGGTTTCACCCATACGCTGGGAATGGTAACAAGTGCCATCATTTCGTGGATATTCGGTATGGCGATGCTTGGTTTTGCTTTATTTTATCTAAATAATAGGTCGAAAGTAAAATAATCCTTAATTTTCTTGCATAATTAGAAACTTTTCAATATCTTTGCAAAAGAAAAATAATAAAGAACATATTAATAACGTAATACAGAATACATTATGAAGGAATTAAAAGGAACTAAGACAGAGAAGAACCTCCAGGAGGCATTCGCTGGTGAGTCACAGGCTCGTAACAAATATACATATTTTGCAAGTAAGGCTAAGAAGGACGGTTATGTTCAGATAGCTAACATCTTTGAAGAGACAGCTGCCAACGAGAAGGAGCACGCTAAGTTGTGGTTCAAGTACCTGGAGGGCGGTGCTATCCAGGATACAGAGAAGAACCTGGAGGCTGCTGCTAATGGTGAGCACGACGAGTGGACCGATATGTATCCACGCATGGCTAAGGAAGCTCGCGAGGAAGGCTTCGAGGAGATTGCAATTAAGTTTGAAATGGTGGCTGAAATCGAGAAGCACCACGAGGAGCGTTATCGCAAGCTCTTGAAGAACGTGCAGGACAAGCTCGTCTTCTCTCGCGACGGCGACTGCATCTGGCAGTGCTCTAACTGCGGTCATATCGTAGTAGGCAAGCAGGCTCCAGAGGTTTGCCCAGTCTGCAACCACCCACAGAGCTACTTCCAGATTGAGGCTCAGAACTACTAAGGTTCTATTAACAGAAATAAGGAGGTGTGTCATAAGTCACAGCCAATACGCCCTGAAAGGGCAGAAGCTCCTAGCCCAGGGCATCGCCCTGGGTTTTAGAATAAAGACAAAAAAGTCGCCCTGAAAGGGCAAAAGCTTTCAATTTCAAAGCTTTTGCCCTTTCAGGGTGACTTTCTTTTTCTATTACCACTTGTTGATATCAGCTTTTGCCTCTATCTTTTTCTCGATGTTATCAGGAAGTTTGGAGAAGAAATCATAGCCGGTGATACGCTCCACCTCATCTACCGAGTTGACGAAGTCTTTTTTCTGCAGTCCGGTAGCTCCCTGGTTGCGACAGATAAAGCCGATGGCTTGCGGATTCTTGCCGGTGCGGAGGATAACCTTGAAGAAAGCATCAGGCACCACCACCTTGTTCTTACCCAGTTTGCGATGCTGCTTATTCAGGAATATCGGACCGCAGACAATATAGACCCTACCATATTTCTTAGCCCAGGTACGGCATTGCTGTTCTATGCTATTCCAGATTCCCGCATTCAGAGCATGGGTCTGAGGACACATATTGGTCATCAGGAAGCATTCGTCCATAGCCTTCTGGTTCCACTTGTTATCGCCAGCCGGACAGAGATGACCTCTATCATAACCACTGTTGTAGTAATCAGCCTTCGTTCCCTTAGGTGATGGCATATCCATATCATCCTCAAAGTCGCCACGCTTCAATTTGCCAGAGGCATGAGCACGGGTCAAGGTCCATGCCACCCAGTTAGGCTGACGGGTATCGTGATTGTATGATACGGTATAGGGAAAACGCTTTCTGATGGTTTGCGATACCTTTTTCTTAGAAACCGGGATTTCCATTCCCGGTGCATCCCCCTGTGCAGCTGGCAACATAGAGGACGACAAGCCCAAAGTAGAGAGCAAAGCGATGGCGCCAGCTATCACCCATCCTCTCATTTTCTTATTGAATTGAATCATCTTTATTCTATATGAAGAGATTATATATATTCAAGTTTCACTTAGTGAGGGTATTGAGACGTATCCTATTCTGCAGGATTGATCTTTTCCAGCATGATTTCTATCAGTCTCGGAACCCCATAGTCTTCTATCTCACTTTCCTTGATCCAGACGTAATCATCTGGGAGTGGAGGACGGTTTTCCGTTTCCAGGAGATAGAAATCGGCAAGAAGGATGCGATGAGTCAGTACGTGCTTGACATCTTTTGCCAGCAAAATCGGATTCTTCACGAAAGAAGGCAGTTCCTTGACATCTGAAACATTATAAGGCTCCCATAATCCTTGCCAGATATCACCTTCTCCACGGCGATGGATGGCAACCATCGGTTCTGAATTCCCAGCATCATCCGCTGCCGAAGATTTACACCTTATATATATATAGGAGAGGTGGCGGGTCTTCACCTTCACGGTCTTGTTCTTGACGGGCAGTTCCTCTACCCTGCCGCAACGCAAAGCCTTGCAGGTTTCTGCAAGCGGACAGAGCAGACACTTCGGAGATTGGGGAGTACATTGAATCGCACCGAAATCCATCATTCCCTGATTATAGGATGCCGCATCGGAAGCAGGCAAGAGTGATTGTGCCAAAGCCGCAAACTCCTTTTTTCCCTGAGTTGAGTTGATGGGAGTATCGATGCCGAAATATCGGGAAAGCAGCCGATAGACATTGCCATCAACCACAGCTGCCGGAATATCGAAAGCGAAAGAGCCGATGGCTGCAGCGGTATAATCACCTACTCCCTTCAGGGATTTGATGCCTTCGAGGGTATTGGGGAATGCACCTAAAGCCACGATCTGCTTGGCGGCAGTATGAAGATTGCGGGCACGGGAGTAATACCCCAAGCCCTGCCAGAGTTTCAAGACATCATCCTCGCTGGCTGCTGCCAGATCTTCTACCTTGGGATAGGTCTGCACGAACCGTTCCCAATATTCCCAACCTTGGGCAATGCGGGTTTGCTGAAGGATGATTTCGCTCAGCCAGATGGCATAAGGATCCTTGGTTTCGCGCCAAGGCAGGTCTCTGCCGTTCTCACGAAACCAACGGATTATTTCTGTTGAAAAAAAAGAGTTATTGTTCATTATTATGCTTTTCTTCCCTACTGCTCCGGATATTGCTCGTAAATCTTCAGGCCGAATTCATTGGCAAGCGCATAGGCATGCTCCATGATGTCGGCAAGGATATGCTCGTAATTAATCCATACCTTGTCCTTAATGAAGAAATAGAATTCGATAGGAAGACCACACTGGGTTGCCTCCATGTGGCGTACCATCAAGGTGAGTTCCGTATTTACCTCAGGGCGTTGACGCAGATATTTCTCCATGAATCTACGATAAAGCTGAAGATTGGTTGGAGCCAAAGCTGCAGGATTCTTCAAGTCCTCAATATCCTTTCCTTCCTGAATATCCTTTTCTATCGCCTTCTGAAGAGATTCCTTCAACTTGAAAGAATCCTCTGTGGCGAAATGCTTGGCAAGCAAGGTCTGCTTCAAGGTTTCATCCACCAATCGGATGCTGCGAAAGTCGAAGTAAACGATTCGCTTTACTCTTCTTCCCCCACTCTTCTGCATTCCAATCCAGTTCTGGAACGAACCATTCACCAGGGTAGCTGGCGAGATAGTAACGATGGTATTATCAAAATTACGAACCTTTACGGTGGTTAGTGACATATCCTCTACGATACCATTGGCATCTACCGACTTCACGGTAATCCAATCGCCCTTGTGCAGCATATCATTACTGGTGAGTCGCACACCGGCAGCCAGACCGAGGATGGTATCCTTGAAAACCAACATCAAGACAGCCGAAGTAGCACCCAAGCCGGCAAACAAGGTCATCGGACTCTTACCCAACAGGATGGCAACCACTACCACTCCAGCCACAAAGAGCATCAATACCCTGAGTACACCGCAGAAGGTATGGAAATACTGCTGAGCCGAAGAGCGGCGCTCTCCGCTATTCTCTAATCCCTTGAAGGAGCCGATGAACACCAATACCGTACGTACCGACATCACCACGATATAGATACCCGTAGCACGCTCCAGAATCTCCTTGAATATAGGATATTCCAGATAGATAAGCGGCATGAGCGACCATATTACCACTGCCGGCACGATATGGCAGGCAGAAGTGAGTACCTTCTTATTCAGCAACACATCATCCCAGGAAACCTCCGTCTTTTCCGTAATCTTCGAGATCAACGGAACTACAATCTTACGACACAGAAAATCGCTCAGCATCGCCAGCAAGATAGCGGTGACGGTGAGCAGGATATGACGAAGCATAGGCACGTAATCACCAGTGACACCCGCCCATGTTATCATTTCATCTACAAATCTACGAATTTCTTCCATAAACTTCTAACTTAATTATGGTTGGCAGAGCAGGTTACAAACCTTGTCTGCAAAATGTCTGGCATTGCTGCCGTGCATGATTCCATTATTGATGATAGAGAAGCAAAGCTCATGTCCATTGGCTGCCGTACAATAGCCAGCCAGCGAGATGATACCGGTCAGGGTACCCGTCTTTGCCTTGACATTGCCGTGGGCACTGCCGCTTTTCATACGCTTCTTCAGGGTTCCATCCACACCTGCTATAGGCAAGGAATGAATTAGGTGCTGCTTGATGTTATCGTTGCGGAAAGCATAACGGAGCATCATCACCTCCAGCTCGGCACTGAGATAGTTGTAGAGCGACAAGCCCGAACCATCTGCCAGTCTGTAGCGGGAAGCATCCAGTCCCAGCTTATTGATCAACTGCCGTTCCACGTTGCGGGCACTCTTGGCACTTGCCGGACGATTGCCCGTAGAAGCCGCAATCTGGTAATACATGCACTCGGCATAGAGATTGTCACTCTCCTTCATCATCTTATGCAGTACCTGGTCCATGGTATGGAAACGGGTACAGATGGTAAAGGCATTGGCAGGACAGGTCTTGGTAGAGGCATACATCTCCTCATATTCGATGTCTGCATCCTTCAATTTAGCCAGGAAACGGTCCATGAAGATGTCCTTGCGGGAAAACACCAATGGCGAAAGTACCGGATTATCATCATCCCAGCACCAACCTTCGCCCAGCAATGCCGCATCCTTCATCGAACGGTCGGCATATACGTTACCACGAATGGTATCCACACCCATATCCTTGAGACTGTTGACAAATGCCGTCAGGTCATCACTGTTGAAACGGGGATCCATACCTCCCACACAGTAAACATCACCCGTCAGCACACCGTCCTCGATGGTTCCGGTATATTTCAACTGAGTCTTGAACTGATAGGAACCGCCCAACTTGTCAAGTGCGGTGATGGCTGTCAAGAGCTTCATCGTACTTGCCGGGCGCATCAGCTGTCGTTCGTTGTGCTTGTAGATGCAGGAATCAGCATCCATATCCCAGACCATGATCCCCACCTGCGATGTCTCAAACATCTTACTTTCCAAGAGTTTGCCGATACCTACCTGCACCGATTCGGGCCAAGGCAGCTTCAATGTATCAGCAGCCAGGGAATCCAACATCGTGGAGTCGGTCACTTCCGTGTCGTCCTGCGGCTCCACCACTTCTCCTTCAATCACATCCTGAGCCTTCACCGGCATCGCCATGAGCGTAGCCATGATGAAGCTCATCATCATATATATAATCTTTTTCATTGTCTTTTACTAATTTCTTTCTCGAAAGCCTCCTCATTATCGGGCTGCACCGTTACCATATTATGATGTCCGTATTCTATCACCAGGCAATGATCCAATCCCAGAAAGGTCTTGGCGGTATGCACGCTGATGATGTCGCATACCGGCACATTCCTGTTGGAAGAGAACCTGCCTTCGTTGATGATGAGATATTCCATCTCGTCATCTCGGTCGATAGGTTTCACCTTCTTGAAGGTATAGGTGGTATTCAGAATACGCTCGATCATGCCCACAATGATGATGGCAACGAAAATGCCAATAATCGCCATCTTGACCCAGAAGAAATATCCTGCCAGGAGGGCGAAAACCACCACTCCAACACGAGCCGTCGTATTGAAGCGCTTATGAAAAGTTCTATCTGCCATATCTCGTTCTTTTATCTTTAAAATAGCGTTTTCAGCTACTATTTGATAGTCTAAAAGACTATATTACCTTAAAATTCGCTGCAAAATTACAAAAAATCCCTCTCTTATTACTCTTTTTAAAGAGAAATTAGTACTTTTGCAAACAATTAAGCATTATTAGAATAAACTCACATGGTTTATAAGTATGATTTTCTGATTATCGGCTCAGGAGTTGCCGGTATGAGTTACGCCCTGAAAGTAGCCAGAGCGCATAAAGGTAAAGTGTGTATGATTTGCAAAACCTCACTCGATGAGGCAAACACTTCATTTGCACAAGGTGGTGTGGCGTCAGTTACCAACTTGGAAGTAGATAACTTCGACAAGCACATACAGGATACAATGATCGCTGGTGATTACATCAGCGACTATCAGGCTGTGAAGCAGGTTGTCACTATGGCACCAGAGCAGATCAAGGAGCTCGTGCAGTGGGGTGTCAACTTCGACAAGCAGCAGGATGGCAAGTTCGATCTTCATCGTGAGGGCGGACACAGCGAGTTCCGCATTCTTCATCACGCTGATGATACGGGTGCTGAAATCCAGCGCGGTCTGATGGAAGCTGTGCGCAACTGCCCGGACATCGATATCAAGGAAAATCATTTCGCCGTAGAAATCATCACTCAGCACCACTTGGGTGCCCGTGTTACCCGCCGTACACCTTATATTAACTGTTACGGAGCCTATGTTCTGAATCCTGATACCCAGAAGGTGGATACCTATCTGAGCAAGGTTACCGTGATGTGTACTGGTGGATGTGGTGCCGTTTATCAGACTACCACCAACCCTGTCATCGCTACCGGTGATGGCGAGGCGATGGTTTACCGTGCCAAGGGTACGGTGGCAGATATGGAGTTCGTACAGTTCCACCCTACAGCCCTCTATCATCCTGGAGAGACCCACCCTGCATTCCTCATCACCGAGGCAATGCGTGGATACGGCGGCATCTTGCGTCTGCCTAACGGCGAGAGCTTCATGGAGAAATATGATGAGCGCCTGAGTTTGGCTCCTCGCGACATCGTGGCCCGTGCCATCGATAAGGAGATGAAGATTCACGGTCTGGATCATGTCTGCCTGGATGTTACCCATAAGAATCCGGAGGAGACCAAGCGTCACTTCCCTAACATCTATGCCAAGTGTCTCAGCATCGGCATCGATATTACCAAGGATTATATCCCGGTTCGTCCTGCCGCTCACTACATGTGTGGTGGTATCAAGGTAGATCTGAACGGCTGTTCAAGCATCAACCGCCTCTATGCCTTGGGCGAGTGCTCTTGCACAGGTCTGCATGGTGGCAACCGTCTTGCCAGCAACTCGCTCATCGAAGCTGTGGTTTATGCCGAGACTGCTGCCAAGCACAGCATCGAGCATGTAGATGAATACGACTTCAATGAGAAGGTTCCTGCATGGAACGACGAGGGTACCATGACCAACGAGGAGAAGGTATTGATTACCCAGAGTATCAAGGAAGTAGGCGAATGTATGAGCAACTATGTAGGTATCGTTCGTAGCGACCTCCGTCTGAAACGTGCCTGGGACCGCCTCGACCTTCTTTACGAAGAGACCGAGAATCTCTTCAAGCGTGTAAAGGTAAGCAAGGATCTCTGCGAGCTCCGCAACATGATCAATGTAGGTTATCTCATTACCCGTATGGCTATCGAGCGCAAGGAGAGCCGTGGTCTTCACTATACCATCGACTACCCTGTTCACGCTTACGACAAGAAATAATGAAGAAAGAATAAGATAGAAAAAAAGCTCGAATGCATCAAACATTCGAGCTTTTTTTATTTTCAAGAATTTGAGAATTAGAGAATTTTCTTTCTGCTTATTGGATGCAGAAGAATTTCCCGCCTATCTCGTCAGCGAGAACTTGATGCTCAGACCGAAATCCTGCGTGGTGGTAGGATAACTGCTGCTCGACAAGAGCGGCGTATTGGTCTGGCGATCATAGTAGAAACTCATGGTTAGCATCTTGCTCAAGGTATAATCAGCCGTGAAACTCAGCTTCAGGGCATTGTTGCCACTGCTGGCGCTGCTCGTCATCGTGGCTATATCACGGACGATGGCTGCCTGCTTGCGGAAACTGAAGTCGAGACGCAGGTTCAGGTCGTGATTAGGACCGTAGTTCTGGGTCTGATTCTTGCCCTTGCTTCCGTTTCTGCTGTTTTGCTGGGCACCCGCTCTTCCCTTCACCTTGTGTGCCTTCGGAGCACCGAAGAGGTTGAAGTTGTTGATACGATAGCCCATACCTACCACCCAGTCTTTGCTCAGCGCCTCGTTCACCTGTACACTCGTCATACTGAGGTTCAGCACTCGGGTCTGGCGATACTCACCCTTGATGGTCATATTGTTGTTCAGCGTTACATCCATACCGAGCAATGGCGAGAATGCCTCGTTGATGCTCACTTGAGAAACATTGAACATGCTGCTAGGCGATGGATTGCCCGTAGAGGCATCCGTCACGAAGCCCAGACCATTCATATACTCCTGATAGGTACTGTAGCTGCTATAGCTGCCCACGGCAAAGATGCTCTTGTAGGCGTGGTTGATGTTCACACTCTTGAAGTGATCACGGAACCATGGCAACTTGCCCAAGCCACTATAACGCACCGTCCAGTTTGGCAAGAGTCGGCTCAATGCCGGGAAGATGGAGAGCGAACTGCCGCCCATCGAGGTATAGGCATTGAGGAATGCAGGAATCATCACATCACCACTATACGGATTAACCGGTGTGCGGGAAGCATCATACTTGCCTCCGCCCAAGGTAGAACCCGCAGGATATACCGTCCCGGCATACTGCGACTCCACCCGCTGGCGGAAACCATCGAGCGAGTTGACAAACTTCTCGAAAGTCCTGCTGCGATAACCACTGTTGGCATTTCCGATTCCCTCGAAAGCCGAACTGAGCGAGATGGTAGTCATCTGGAAAGTTCCGCTCTGGGTGGTCGGTGTACCTTCATACATATATTGTATGCTCTTTTGCGTGGTCATGGTGCGGGTGGCAGAAAGATCAATCTTGAAATCCTTGACCGGTTCCAGGGTGGCACGCAGCTGCAGATTCTCGGTCTTGCTGGTAGTAGCCGGCGTAGCAATCGAGTCGTTGCAGAGCAGCCAGTCGTTGTCTCTTGCCTTTTCTATATAGCTGTCATCCACCAGTCCGAAGGCGAAATCCAGTCCCGGCGCCATCGTTCCCACTTTCTTCTGTCCGAAGGCATCACCCACGTTAGGAGTAAAGCCCGGCAGAAGCATCTGATAGTTGTTGCGGTAGGTGAAGCTCACCTTGCGCAGCATCATTGCCAGTCGGGCTGCCGTCTGGGCTGTCCGATACCATTTTTCGTTATCGAGCGGCTCTTTCGGCATCACCGTAATCTTCAGCTTCATCATGCTATCCACCTTCGACTTGATACGGATCTGGTTGTTATCCACCTTTTTGTATTTCAGCTGATACACCTTTCCATCCTCCGTCTTGGCAGAAATGATGAGTCGCTTGCTGTTCTTGCCATGCCTGATGAGCAGGGACGTATCCGGCAGGAGGGTGATTTCCTTCTCGAAAGCCTTCCTGTTTTTCGGAAGCGCCTTTGCCAGATCTACCTGATTCTTCTGCATATCGTTCTTCTGCTGGGCATTCTTCAGCAAAGCCTGCTTCCGCCTGGCTTCCTTCTCCTTTTTCTTCCTCTCTATCTCACTCCTGCTTATCGAGCGGTTGAATCGGTCATTCGCCTTCTTGAGGAATGGGATGTGGTTGTAGAGGCGCACCAGATCGAAGCTTCCGTTAATCGTCAGCTCGCGCTGGGTGTTGATGGTGTTGCCATACGAGTTGCCGTTCTCATCCTCCGTACCTCGCTCCCAAGTATAGTTGGCATTGTAGGAGGCATCGGTATTCACCCAGTCGAAGACTGGCAGCAGATGGACAGGCAACTTATAGGATGCCGTGAAGTTCTGACTGTAGTCGAGCGGCGTACCCCAGCTCTTCACACTCTGCCATACCGAACTTCGATATACCGAATCCTTCCAGGCATGATACTGGTCGGCATAGAGATCGGCATTCACATCCGGATAAGGCACATCTACCTGTGCATGGGTGGCACTCTGGAAGTTCATGTGCAGGTTCTTGGTCAGATCCCAGCGCAGAGAGAACTCGCGGTTCCAGAGGAACTGGTCGCTCACGGTGAGCGGCAGCTGCGAATTGAGCGTACTCTCCATATCGCGTTCCTGCAGCTCATAGGTCTCGTGCGTCATCTCCGTATTGAAGGCGATGTTCTGAGGCAACCAGTTTAATCCGAATCGCTTCAGAATGTCGAGCCACTTGCTCTTGTTCTTCCACTTTTTGAAAGGTTCCCACGCCTTATAGACCGGTGTCCAGGAATAATCCAGGGCTCCGCGCCAGTTGTCCCGATTCTCGAAGACCGTGGTCTCACCCGTGGTATGCTGATGGGCATGACTGTAAGTAAACGAGAAGTTGGCTGGATCGTAAGGCATCGGATGACGTCGGGTGGCGATACCTACCCGGGCATTGGATACCGAGAAGTTGGTCTGGGTGACTTTGGTCACGGCGATGTTCTCGATAGAGTCCCGCTCAGCCTTCGAACCGGCGGCATCCAGCGCATCCTTCAGTTCCATATCCGTATCCAGCGGATTGTATTTCGGAGAAGTCTTCTCCTTCGTCACACTATAATATAAAGGTATGCTCACCTTCGCCTTGTCGGGGAAGAACTTACCCATCTCCAACGAGGTGGTCACGCTATAGGTACCATAATTATCGGTGCTGCGGCTAGCCACACCGTCTTCCAGACCGCCGAAGCCTTCACTCATATAGCGGCCGGTGGCATTCACGCTACCCAGGTCGGAGAGCTGCACGTTCAGATTGGCATTGGCAGCCCATCCTCCCTTGTTGTTATGCTCCAGAAGCCGGAGCTCGTTGACCCATACTTCTCCACTCTTCACCTCATCCGAATTGTTTCTCACACCTATCATCAGCGTCTTTACCTCTCCCAGGCTCGGATTGCCCACGATGGTGATCCGGTTGCCCGGATGTTCTGCATCCATCATCATATAAGGTGCCATATAGGAAGCCATACCAGCAGCCTTTGCCTTGTTGCGCTCCTTCTTGAGGCTGGTAAATACGCTCAGGTTTACATTGAGCATATTCTCCTCCGGCCAGACCAGCTTTCTGTCGGCAGAACTGTTACGGTTATAATTGCTGCGAGGTTCGGTCAGCTTGAGCGGAATCTCATACTCATAGTAATTGTTCTTATAGTCGCTGCCCAGACGGATGAAGACCGCCAGCTGGTCGTTCTTCAGATTGGTGGCATTCTGCTCCAGGGCATTGGCATGGGTAAACATCTGGATGCGCTTGTACTGGCGGAGATCAAGGGTAGAGTTCTTATATACCGCCTTTGCCTCGCCATGGGTCAGATCCTTCACCACCATACTCAGAGCCTGCTCGTTTGCCTCGACAAGCTGTGGCTGCGATGGGTCCTGTTCGCGGCTGATACCCGGAGGAAGCACATAGTTGACCGGTGTCTTCTCGGCATTTTCCTCCAGACTGACGGCACTCGCCTCCAAGGTTCCGCCACTGGCTGCACCCAACGGCTGGTCGTAGGTACGCCACTTGCCGTGTACCAGGTCGAGCGTACCGAAACGGAGCACGATAGGCTTCTTGAAGTTGGTGAGGAACATTCGCATGAAGCGGATGCTGGAGAAATCGTTGATGTTTCCCTGGCGCTTCTCAAACTCATCCACAGGAATGCGGAACTGATACCAGGTAACCGTGGATTTCGTGTTGTCTCGCCAAGTCTGGGTGTATTCGCGCTTATCCACGATGAAGTTGCTGCCCACCACGAGATCTTCCGGTCGGATGCTGACGTGATACTGGAAATACTTCTCATATTCGTTCAGCGTATAGTCCTGATTGATGTCCTCCACATCCGGTGTCGATTTATAGGAGGTATCATAACTCTCAGTACGGCTTTCGCTGTCAGGCGAATTGCCCTGAGGGTTGTTGACGTACTTGTATCGTTGAAGGATGGGCGCACGCATCTCATCCCAGTCAGATCCTCTGAAATAGTGATAGTTATCCCGGGCTGGGTCGGCAAAGATACTGTCGAACACCGCCTGGTTCACCTTTCCCTGTATCTGGTCGAGATAGGCACTCTTGTAGAATTCCTGCTCTTCGGCATCGGTCAGACCATTGAATCCCACATCCTGCAGGGCACGGCTTCCGCTCGTCGTGGCGAAAGCATAGGTCACGGTGCTCTGCGTAGGAATCTTACCCCACTGCGTATAGGTGAAGCTGTTGCTGCCATCCACCGGCATTCCGCTCTCATAAAACTTCTTGCCATCCCGCAGGATATCCTCGCTCACCTCGCCCAGGTTGATGTAGAAGTCGCCACCATAGTCGGCTGCATCCGATTGCTCTCGGGAATAGATGAACGGATCGAGCATCCAGAACTCGATATACTCCACGTTTGCCTGCTCGAAATCGTTGGTATCCAGCTTGCGCATCATTCCACCCCAGTTGCGGGACGGATTGGCAAGGGTACCATCCGACTGCAGATCGGATACATTGAAGTTGTAAGGTCCCGGCTCCGATGGATAGTAAGCCAGATTGAGAACACTCAGGGTGCTGGTGGCTCCCTGATAGGTGCTCTGCTGGCGCAGAGGGAAAAGCTCCTTTACATACACCTCTCTCACGTAGTGGTTGCTCAACTGCTTGAGGTCGCTCTTGATATGGCCTGGAGTGAGCGAACTTCCCCTTCGGGTGAAGAGCGGATCGATGGTGTACCAGGCTAGGCGTGAACGATGGTAACCGCTGGTCAACCCCGTCTTGTCATTGTAATCATCCTTGAAGTTGAGCGACGGCACACTGGAGATAACCCACGAAGTAGGAGTCATCACGGCGATGGTTCCCTTGGTATTCTCGAAGTCATCAATATACGAAGCATTGTCCTGCACTCCTCCTGCCTCGCCCGCCAGAAGCTGGGCAAACTCACTCTTGAAGGAGATGTAGGAAGGTTGGGTGAGATGCAGGAACGGTATCTTGTCGAGCATGTTGGTAAGCCATTGGCTCTCCTTCTTCCAGTTCAGGTTGATGCCCCAGAGCGTATTCTTCAGCGGTTCGCTGCCCATCGCCACCTTGTTGGTGAGCGCCTGTTCCGAGAGATGCTGCAAGGTTCCGCTGATCTGGAAATTCCTGGAGAATTCATACTCCCAGTTGAATCCTACCATCGTCTTTCTCATCTGTCCGTAATCGGTATTGCTCTCCAGGGAGACGTTGACCGCCGTACCGGCATCGATGATGCTCTGGTTGAGGATGGTCACCTCTCCGGCATTGTAATCCACCGAGTAGTCGGTGCCCTCCTTCAGGGTAACGCCACCTGCCGTTACCACTACCGAACCCTGCGGCACATTGTAGGCATCGAGGGAGATGACATTGGCTGCCGAACCCTTGAACTGTCCCACGATGAGATACTTATTCTTTTCGGCTATCTGCTTGGCGATGGTCTTCGTACTGTCATAGAGTTCGGTGAAGGCATACTTCTCTGCCTGCTCCTTAGCCACACCCTTCCTGACGAGATAATCCTGCATATAACTGCCGAACGGTTCCACCTTCGGCATGAACACGCGACCATTCGATACGGTATAGCCCTCCACATAATCGAAGTAACCATTGCTGCGCGCCTTGTTGTTGTTATCGAGTCGATCGGCACCCAGCACACGGATGATAGGCTGGTTCTTCACCTGCGTTTCCGGAATATAGTTGACATAGACACCCGCCGTGTCACTCTGATATTTCACATCGAGACGGAACTTATCCTTTTCCACCTGCGAAGAGAGATAATATACGTTCTTCATCATCAGGTCCCAGTTGCCCTGCTGTGGATTACAACTGGTATTCTTCAGCGACTTCACGAAGAGAGCCTGCTTGGTATCGGTGATATCCGAGGCAAACTCGCCCACCTGATAGGTCACTCCGCCATAGGTATATTCGTATGCCACGGCAAGAACCTGATCGGTCTGCAGACCAGACTTCAGCGAAACATATCCCATCGCCTGGTTCACGGTATATTCAGAGGAACTGAGCAGACGGGCACTCTCCAGCTTCTCGAAATCGCTTCCGCCAATCAGTCCGCCACCTTCCAGAACAGAGGCTGTCTGGTTGATGTCACGGGCAGCGGCAAACTGACCAGTCATCGATGCATACTCGGTATTCGCCTGGTTAGCCGGCACCATCGTTCCTCCTGCCCCCCACATCGGGTTGCTCACCTTCTCGTTTTCTCCCAGGTCGGTCAGGGCGATGATGTTTCGGGTATTCGTGGTGGTTCCCGTCTTGTTGGTAACCCAGATTTCCACACGGTTGATGGTGATACCCGTCAGCAGATTCGGCAGTTTCTGCATCCAGGCATCATAATGACTGCGGAAATATTGGGAGAGAAAGAAGTGACGGTTTTCCTCGTAATCTGCCACATTAAGCTCGAAGGGAGTAAGCTGCACGCCACCCCGGCTCGATACACTCTTGGAAGCCGACTTCTTCTGTGAGAACACCGTCTGCAGCTTGAGCTTGCCAAACTGCATATCGGTTCTTACACCGAAAAGACTGCTGGCGCCCTTGATGAGCGAGGAGTTGCTGGGAAAGGATACATTACCCGCCTCAACCAGCTTGATAATCTCATCTTCCTTGCCATCATACTTCAGTTTCATGTTCTGGGCATCGTAGTCGAAGGTGGCATCGGTGTTGTAATTCAGGTTGAGGTCCATCTTGTCGCCTACCTTTCCATTCACGTTGAGATTGATTTTCTCATCAAAGTTCATCATCGTGGTCTTGCGGTTGCGAATAGGCAGCGACGGGTTGTCGATATTCTTCTTGTTGATACCAAACTTCAGTTCGGCAGTACCCTGAGTCTTGACACGGATTCCACCGGGACCGAAGATTTTCTCGGCAGGTCCCAGATCGAAGTGCATATCAGAGAAATCGAACTTCTCCTTGCCCTTCGCCTGATAGATTTCATCGTTCTTCTGGCGATAGAAGGCATTGCGCTCGTTCTGTTCCGTCCATTTCATATACTCATCCGGAGTAAGCATGATGGGAGCCGAAAGCCAGGTGTTGCCCATCCGGTTGCCGATGACATAACGGTTGAGGGTATCATTGTAGATGACCTGATACCGGAGGGCATCAGGACGCTTGAGGTCGAGCGGACTCTGATAGAGATCGTTCAGGGAATAAGGTTGGGTAAGCTGGATTTTCCAGCGGGGATGCAGCAGGGAATCAGGAATCGTATCCTCATCCACCTGAATGGGCTGGTGCTTTGGAAGCTTCTTGTCTTGCTGCGGAAAAGGCAAAGCGAGGGCATAGCCGAAGGTTGTCACCATCAGCCAAGCCATCAAAAAATAAAAGATTCTTTGCCCCTTCATAAAGTTACTGGATTTGCTTCAGCCAGAAGTTATTAAATTAACGTCAACCAGAAGTTACTTAATTTGCTTCAAGGCAAGCTTTACAACCTGCTCCACCGGCAGATCTGGCTGCGCCTTCAGGATATCCACTACCACCTTGGCAGAAGGTGCCGGTGAGAAACCGAGCATGGTGAGGGCACTGACAGCCTCATCCTTGATATCATTGTTCACCATCACCACATTACCACCATTAGCCGGCAGCTCATCGGCAATGCCCAGACTCACGATCTTATCCTTCAGGTCGATGATGATGCGCTGGGCTGTCTTCAATCCGATACCCTTCACGGTCTTCAGCATCTTGTCGTTGCCTGTAGAAATCACATTGCAGAGTTCGCTTGGCGACATCGACGAGAGAATCATTCTCGCCGTATTGCCTCCCACACCCGATACGGTGATGAGCTGGCGATAGAGTTCGCGCTCCTGCTTGGAGGCGAAACCGAAAAGGGTGAAAGAGTCATCTCTTCCACCTGCCACCAAAACCTCATGCACGTAGAGTTTTACTTCCTGCTTGCCCTGAATGGCAGTATAGGTATTGAGCGAAATATTGAGTCCGTAACCCACTCCTGCAGTCTCTACTACTGCCATTGCCGGGGTCAGTTCGGCCAGATCGCCATGAATATATTCTATCATTTTTATTTTCTCCTTACTATTTAAACACTTGGTTATACCTCTTTCATAAATTAATTATAATAATATGAACGCACGGAATAGGGATTTATTGTATCCGGCATTGGATTATATTACTCACGCCCCTATAAGAAAAAGCCTTTTTCCCCTATGGAAATAGTCTTTAAGACTAGAAGAAAGTTCCGTTCATAAGTTTTGAACGTACATTCAAAACTTATGAATGCACATTCAATACTTTTGAACCGACATTCAAAGCTTATGAACGGAGAATTCTATTAGGTACAGGAACAATTTCCTTTAAAGGTAGAAACAAATTCCCTTAAAGGAAGAATTATTTTTCCTTAAGGGTAGAAACAATTTTCCTTAAGGGTAGAAACAATTTTCCTTAAGGGTAGAAACTAATTCGACCTGTACGGTTGAAATTACCCAATACGCCCTGAAAGGGCAGAAGCTCTTAGCCCAGGGCATCGCCCTGGGTAATTATGAACGCACCCCCGACGCCCTGTAAGGGCAAAAGCTTTAAAGAATAAGGCTATCTCTTAAATCCTTGAAATCACGAAACTGTAAGGAATCTATTCAAGAACCCTTACAATTCCCCCTTCATTCTACCTAGAAACTATGATTTTATTACCTTTTGCAAGTTTTATGAGTTAAAAATCTATTAAAACGTCACGTATTTCAAGAAAAAGCTATACTTTTGCAACCGGAAATAGATATCAGGAAAGAATTATCCAAAATAAACAACAATATAAAAGAAATAAATACATCAAATGAAAAAGTTTAGAGCAGCCGTAGTAGGTTACGGCAACATCGGTAAGTTTACAGTAGAGGCTCTCGAAGCCGCTCCAGATTTCGAGATCGCAGGTATCGTTCGTCGCCAGGGTGCTAAGGACAAACCAGCAGAGTTGGCTAACTATGAGGTAGTAGATGACATCACCAAGTTGAAGGATGTGGATGTTGCTATCCTCGCTACTCCTACCCGTTCTTGCCCTGAGTATGCAGAGAAGATCGTTGCACTCGGCATCAACACCGTAGATAGCTTCGATATCCATACAGGTATTCTTGATTACCGCACCAAGCAGATGGAGAACTGCAAGAAGGCTGGCAAGGTGAGCGTTATTTCTGCCGGTTGGGATCCAGGTTCAGACTCTATCGTACGTGTATTGATGGAAAGTCTGGCTCCAAAGGGATTGACCTATACCAACTTCGGTCCTGGTATGAGCATGGGACACTCTGTTTGCGTTCGTAGCAAGAAGGGTGTCAAGGAAGCGCTCTCTGTTACAATCCCATTGGGCGAGGGTATCCACCGCCGCATGGTATATGTAGAGTTGGAGGAAGGTGCCAAGCTTGAGGATGTTACTGCAGAGATCAAGGCAGATCCATACTTCGCTCACGACGAGACTCACGTATTCGCCGTAGCATCTGTAGATGATGTAAAGGATATGGGTCATGGTGTGAACCTTGTTCGCAAGGGTGTATCTGGCAAGACTCAGAACCAGCGCTTCGAGTTCAACATGAGCATCAACAACCCTGCCCTCACAGCTCAGGTATTGGTTAACGTGGCTCGCGCTTCATTCCGTCTCCAGCCAGGTTGCTACACCATGCCAGAGATTCCTGTCATCGACATGTTGCCAGGTACCCGTGAAGAAGTCGTTGCAACACTCGTGTAAGACTTTGAACTTTGAGGTTTGAACATTGAACTTTATGATTAGTTTAACTGGTTCAGATTCAAAGTTAAGCCAATAATAAAGGCTCGCAAGAAATTTCGATTTCCTGCGAGCCTTTTCCATTCAACTAAAACCACTTATAATAACCCTGTCATATACAATGGCAAATAAGTAATCCCCTCCTCTACTTTCAAATCAGCCGTATGCAAAACATACGGAGTGGCCAGATAACTATCATATTTAGCGATGCACTTTTTAAGAGAAGTGAGCGTGTATCTATTAGTTGACTTCACTTCTATCGGTGAAATATTATGCTTTGACGTTATTGTATCTTTGGCTATCAGGAAATCCAGTTCCATCCTTTCTTTGGCATCATCCTTACTATATTTGGAAAAGAAATACAGCTTATGCCCTGCCGAACGTAACATCTGAGCAACAATATTCTCAACTATCATTCCGCCATTGAACTCCAGTTTATCTACCAGAAGCTTGTTATATAAGTTTTCAGATACTATCGTATTTTCATTGAAAGCATGACTGATGAGCAAACCCGTATCAGCCATATAGCATTTCAATGTCGTATCATCGGTATTCATTCCAAGACCGATGCTTGGCTCTGTCGTATTATAGGCCATATTGACTATCATGGCATCTGCCAGCCAAAAGAAAGCCGTTTCATAATCCCGCATTCTCGCCCCTTCTGTAAGTGCTTTCAACATAAATTTCTTCTCATGTTTTTGAAGTTGAGAAGGAATTGTATCAAAAATCTGGGTAACTTTAAATACATAAGTTGAAGCATACTTTTGAATATCATTACGATATAAGGTAAGAATTTGTCGCTTCACACGATCCACCTTATTGAAATCTCGAGTTTCTACAAATTTAGCTACAGCCTGTGGCATTCCTCCAACAATAAGATACTGTCTGAAATAGTCCATTGCCATGCGATGCATCATCTGTCCCATCTCATGCTTTTTCTGAAAGTTCATTCGTATAAGCGGCATCAAGGTTTCATTGTTCAATGCCCACAAGAACTCCTCGAAATCCATAGGATACATCAATATTTCTTCCTCCTCAGAAGGAATCATAATATCCTCAACGTTCTTTTTGATAGAAACAAGCGAACCAGTCTCGATATAATCGTAGCGTCCATCTTCAACCAGATACTTGATAGCAGTACGAGCCCGAGGATACAATTGCACTTCATCAAAGATAATAACCGATTCTCTTGGATATAGAGGTGTATTGGTGAAACTGCTCAAATACATAAAGAATGTATCCAAGTCATCCAGGTAGGTTTCGAACAAGGATTTTATGTTCTTTCCTATCTTATTGAAGTCAAGCAAAATATAACTCTTGTATTCTTCTTGAGCGAATTCCTTTACGATATAGCTCTTTCCTACTCGGCGGGCACCATTGATGAGAACAGCACTTTCTCCGTTCTGTTCTTCCTTCCATTTCTTGAGTTGATCATATACTTTTCTTCTCATAATTTACACCTATCCTAGATTAATTATATCGGATAAATACACCTATCCGCGATTAATATTTTCCGTTTCTTACACCTATCCGCGATTATCGGATAGCACAAATACACACCTATCCGCGATTATCGGATGGTGCAAATATACACATATCCGCGATTATCTCCAAGGAAAAGCCAGTTTTTTAATATTTCTTAATCTTAAAAGGCTCGCAAGAAATCGAAACTTCTTGCGAGCCTTTTTAGTATCTTATGCCTTGAGCTTTTTATTTCAAGACATAAGCAGAATGAATATGTTCACACGCTTTACTCTACTGTAGTTGCACCCTGACCAGCAATCAATGGCCAACCTGGGTTCTGGTAAACTACAGATGTGGTAAGATCGGTCTGATCACCAGCTGCTGTCTGACGGAATACGCTCTGTGCGATAGGAGACAGATAGTGAGCAGGTGTAAAGTGATAACCATCAAATACCTGGTTGTTAATCTTGGAAATCTGGTATGGACGGATATAGTCGCCACTAATGGTCTTATCACTCATATTACCCTTACCTCCTTCAACATCTACGATAGCGAGGTTGGTTGTACCATCGAGCCATTTGCCCTCGTAAACAGTACCCCAGTACTTCATACCTTCAATCTGGTAACCGTTTACCTGGTCGCAAGCACGCCAGCGGATCAAGTCCTCCCAGCGGGAAGCCTCACCAATGAACTCATCACGACGCTCACGACGGATGTTGTAAGTAGTAGCATCAACCAACTGACCATGAGAGTAAGCACCGAAGTCCCACTTAGCCTCCTCCTGCATGTTGGTAGCTGCGATAGTCTTGTTGTAATCAGGATCTACCTTGGCACGGATGCGGAGAGCACGCCAGTACTTATCAGCTGTAGCGTCTATAGTATGGTTCTTCAACCAGGAAGCCTCCATATAGTTGAGGAGAGCCTCTGTGCCACGGAATACGATGCTACCACTCTCGCCGTAGTCGTGATTGAGTCCCTGCTGGGAATCATAGTTTTTACCCTTCTTTACTGCGAAACCTGTCACCATACGAGTCTCGTTGTTGCCCTTTACTGTCCATGAGAGGTCGGTTGGAACAGCACCCTCACTGGTGTAGTTCTCGATAGATCCATCCATCTTGGTGAAGAGCTGGATGCGAGAATCGCGATTCTGCAAGGTAGCCTTCACACCCTGGTTTTCCCAAGTTGGGTCGTAGCCTGAGCCGGCAGCGTAGATAGGCAAACCATTGCGCATGAGGAATGAGTTGACGAGGCCACGTGTCCAACCTGTACCACCGCCGTTGCGCTGCAACTGCATCTGCACGTTGTGGGTAACGTTAGCCTTTGCCTTATCAAAAGCACGATACATTAAAACCTCGCTATAGCCGCTCATATCCTTATCACAGAACATGGTGAAGTAAGGATTGAGACTTTTCAAACTTGCATCCTGTCCCTCTGGAGCATCCGTATTCTCTACAAGGTTGCCAACGAGCTTATCACCCAATTCCTTAGAAGACTTCATAGCCTCATCGAGGAAGTGATTGATGGAAGAATCGATGTCAAAGCCCTGGATATCCTCAGCCTTGCCTGGCCATCCTGGACCACCTGGCACAAACGCAGTACCCTTGTGATACTTCTCCCATGTAGCCTCGAAGAGGGCTGCACGTGAACGGAGCAGAAGGGCTGCATCGCGAGAGATGCGGTTCTTGCCACCAGGAGCTGATTCCTGCAGAAGACCGAGTGCCTTGTCAAGGTCGTCGAGAATCTGCTGAGCTACCTTATAACGTGGCTGGCGCTTGGAAGACGCAACGAGAGTTTCCTTGTCATCAGGAAGCGCATTGAGCACGATAGGGAAATCACCCAAAGACTGCAACTTGTCCAAATAAAGGTAAGCACGGAGGAAGTATGCCTCACCAATGTAGTGGCGTACCTGAGCCTCAGCACCACTAATCTGCTTAGCCTCGAATTTTGGCAGTACCTGATCCAGGAAATAGTTCACCGAGCGGATATTACCGAAATCCCAAGCACCACCACTCTGACCTACTTTCCAGTTTCCAGGAACCCAACGGCTAGAATAACCGGTTCCCGCCTGGTTATCGGTATTGTTATCATAAGCAAAGGTACTCATACCATAGCTACCAGGACCAATACTTGTCAATACACCATAGAGATTCACGGTGTAGGCAGCCAGGTCGTCGGCGCTAGTAAAGAAAGACGCAGGTGTCACGTTGCTTTCAGGCTCCTTGTCAAGATAGTCATTGCAACTTGTCAGACCGAGCGTCGCGCCCAATAAGAGCATTGAAATATATTTAATTTTCATAAATTGTTTCCTTTCTATAATCTAAATGATAAGTTAGAATGTTACACTAAGACCGAATGAGAATGTCTTTGACAATGGATATGTCTTACCAATCTCACCGCCATAACCTGCTCCGATCAGCTCTGGATCACCAGCCTCTGTGAAGTTAGTGATGGTGAAGAGGTTCTCACCAGATACGAAGAAGCGAAGATTCTCAATATAAGCCTTGCTTGTGATAGACTTTGGCAAGGTGTAACCGATGGTGAGGTTCTTCAAACGGCCATAAGCAGCATTCTGCAAATAGCGGGTCTGAGTCTGGGTATTACGACCACCACCCCAGTCTGCACGTGGGTAGTATGCTCCCTTGTTATCCTCACGCCAGTAGTCCTCGTGGAACTTGAAACCAGTAGCCTGCCACTTACCAGTACCGATAGCACCCCAGAATACGGCACCACCTGCTGCGTAATCACGCTTGAGGGTTCCCTGGAAGAACACCTTGATATCAAAGCCCTTCCAAGCTGCATCGAGGTTCAAACCGAAGTTATAGCGAGGAGTAGAGTTACCGATGATGCGGCGGTCGCCAGATTTGTCGGCTGTACCCTCACCACCATTGATCTTGCCGTCGCCATCGAGGTCTTTATACATGATGTCACCAGCAGTCCAGCCACTTCCGAGTGCGCTCTGGTCAACCTTTGCGAGGTGCTTGTCCATCTCTTCCTGACTCTGTGCGATACCGATTGTGGTATAACCCCAGATGTCTCCGAGCTTAGCACCAGCATAGTATGAACCGAGTTTCTTAGATGGGTTAGGATATTTATCGATGACCACCTGGTTATCACTCAATACGAGAGATGCACCATAGCTTACCTCACCGATTACGTCACGCCAGCCAATCTGGAGATCCCAACCCTTAGATGTCATATCAAGGTTGTTCACCTTTGGAGGATTGGCACCGAGGATAACAGGCAACTCAGGAGCAGGACCTACCATGTCGAATGTCTTGCGCTGATAGTAGCCGAACGATCCGGTGAGGCGGTTATTGAAAGCACCCCAGTCGAGACCGATTTCCCATGTACGGCTCTTCTCCCATGTAAGAGTAGAAGATACGAGACCTGGCTGTGAAGCGGTATTTGGCTTAGCGCCATTGATCAACCAGTTGCCACCCTGAGAAGAGAAGCCGATGGTTGGATAGAAAGGATACCAGTTGTCAGTATTCTGGTTACCCAACTGACCCCAAGAAGCACGGAGCTTCAATGTGTTTACGTAATCAGTCAATGGCTCCCAGAACTTCTCACGGGCAATGTTCCAACCTGCAGAGAATGATGGGAAGAAGTTCCAGCGGTTCTCGCGGAGGAAACGTGAAGATCCATCATAACGGAGGTTAGCCTCGAAGAGGTAACGGCCTGCGAAGTCGTAGTTGATACGACCGAAGAAGCCGGCTGTTGTCCATGAGTTATAAGCACCACCTACACTTGGCTTGGTGGTTGTTGTATCAAGAGTAGGAAGACCAGACATGATACCGTTCTGCTGTGCCTTCATATTACGCTGGCGGAACCATTCACTCTGGAAACCACCCATCACCTTCATATTATGCTCGCCAAATGAACGGCTATACTCTGCAAAGAGGTTAGGGTTGAAATAGTTCGACTTGAATGAATACTCATACACGCTTGATGTTGCGTTGGTATCTACATAAGGATTGTTGTCGCAGTCGTAAGCGTATGTGGTCTGCCAGTCACGGTGGTTGAACTGGGTAACAATACGGTAGTTCAGCTCAGCATTCAGAGTCAGTCCCTTTACAGGAGTTGCAACAAAAGAAAGCTGCTGTGCGAGACGGTCTGCCTGATTCTTGGCACGGCCACCATTCTGAAGACGTCCGATATAAGACTCTGGCAACCAGTTGCCATTAGGATCGGTAGTTGGTATAATAGGCCAGTAACGGCACATGTTATGGAAGAACACATCTGTACCATTGATCAAATCACCAGGAGAATCGAAGTCCTGACGTGAGAAACGGGTATTGTAGGTCATACGCAACCAGTTGGTTATCTGTGCATTGATCTTACCGGTCATAGTATAGCGCTGCATGCTATCATCGCCATGACGGAGAAGACCACCACGGTTGAGATAGTTACCTGATACATAGTACTGCAAACGATCATCACCACCATTGATACTCAAGGTATGCTCCTGAGAGAAGCTGGTACCAAACTGCTCCTTGAGCCAGTCAGTATTACCAAGAGGCAAGAGTGGCGTATTATCCCAAACCTCCCAACGGTTGTTGCTGTTCTTGAACATCTTCTGCATGGTAGGATCGCTCTGAGCCTTCTTGATCTGCTCGAGCTTCTCATCTGTAAACCAGACACCTGCACCGCTACCAACAGATGCATCGTTCATGTACTTAGCCCATGTGTAAGAGTCCATCATCTCCGGCATGTTGAGTGGAGAATCGAAACGGAATGAGTTGTTGTAGTTAATAGAAGTCTTACCCTTCTTACCACTCTTGGTAGTAATAAGGATTACACCACCGGCAGCACGTGAACCGTAGATGGAAGAAGCAGAAGCATCCTTCAATACAGAAATGTTCTCGATGTCCTGTGGGTTGAGTGCGTTCATATCGCCCTCCATGCCGTCGATGAGCACGAGTGGAGATACAGAAGAACCGGCACCGATAGTACCTGTACCACGGATGTTAAAAGACTTGGTTGAATTAAGAGTACCACCACTGCTTGGTGTAGAGAAGTTCATACCGGCTACTGCACCCTGAAGAGCGTCAACTACAGAGTTGACTGGGCGAGCACCGAGGGTCTTGGAATCAACGGTAGAAACGGCACCAGTGAGGTTTACCTTCTTCTGAGTACCGAAACCGACAACAACGACCTCGTTCAGAGTCTTGCTGTCTTCCTGCATGGTTACATTGATGGCACCACCCTTCCATACCATCTCCACTGGCTCGAAACCAATGTAGCTGATACAGATAGTTGCACCATGCTGCACGTCTGAAAGCATAAACTTACCATCAATATCTGTGATGGTTCCACCCTGCTTTCCTTTAACTGTAACTGTAGCACCAATTACTGGCTCACCTGTAGGGTCAATAATGGTACCAGTGCATTGTCCGTTCTTGGACTGATTAGTTTCCTGGATACGAGTCACCCCCCCATATGCGTGAGTAGGAGTCATACCAAGAGCCATAATCATAGTACTTACTGTGAATAGTTGTCTAATCATAAGATATAGTTTAAAAAATGTTATTTGGTCCAATCATTTAATTCAGCCGATGTTATTCGGCTTACTTATTGAAGTTAGCCAATGTTATTTAATCCTTATCAATTTAAGTTAGCCGCTGCAAAGATATATTAAATTTTAATACGAACTGGTTTTTAATGAAACAAAATTCATTATTTTAAGACTTTTTAAGCAAAAAGTAGAAAAACATTCCCAAAAAAGAGGGTGTGTCATAAGTCTATGGCGCACCCTCTTTTATGTTATTTATTGCATAAT
>OOBB01000035.1_pt1 | contig 87901 bp, 67 predicted proteins | sample 1671661 | NCBI WGS metagenome assembly OOBB01 (sample SAMN06348179, study PRJEB24527) | human gut metagenome | biome: human gut; feature: ankylosing spondylitis patient; material: feces | host: Homo sapiens | place: China | collected 2015-10
AATCCAATCCTAGAAAATATACTATTGTATATTCCGGACTCAGCAACTACAACAGTATAAGGAACCGCAAGTCATATTGGGGCAAGAAGAATTAAGACATGAGCCCACTTTAAAAAGTAAGGCCTGTTTAAAGTGGGCTCAGTTATCTAAAATAAGCAAATTGTTGATGGAAGGAGAAATAAATATCCATTTTTTTCGCAATGCCAATGGGTGACAGGGGTGACAGACCCCTCCACAAAAAAACAGAAAACTCGTGTCACAGGTGTCACCCAACAAACTGGCTCCAATAAAAGGCTCGGCAGAAAACGGTGACAGGTGACACTTTTATATACTCTTTTTTTTATGACTTACCGCGCGAAAATAGATAAAAGATTGATAATCAGAGGGAGACATCCAAATTGGAGGGTAGTGTCTCCAATGCATAAAAAAAAGATGAAAAATAGGTGTCACCGTCACCTTTTGAAAATTTTGTAAAACTTTACGCTTTTCAGAAACAACCTATTTGCAGGAGCGAAATGACTTGTTTACGAGTCCTAAATGACTTGTTTACGGGTCTTAAATGACTTGTTTGCAGGTCCTAAATGACTTGTTTACGAGTCCTAAATGACTTGATTGCAGGTTCTAAATGACTTGTTTGCAGGTCTTAAATGACTTGTTTGCTGGTGCCAAATGACTTGTTTCCAAACACACTTCTTTGGGAGAAAAGCATCAAAAGGGATAGAAAAGCATAGAAAAGCATCAAAAAGGATAGAAAAGCATCAAAAAGGATAAGTAACTCGGAGAATATGTGTAACTTTGCGCCATCAATCGAAGGATTGGAAATATTAACTTTCAAAACGAACTCAGAATGAAGAAAACGAAAAAGAACATTTTATCGGCTGAAATATGTCTTCTACTCCTCCTGTTACCCTGCCTCTCACTGAAGGCTCAAAATCCGGGGGAAACCGTTTCTGCGGCAACCATCAGGAAATTGGGCGAGGCGCATTTCTTCTCCGTTTCTCCTATACCTGACAAAATATTCCAGTTGATGCAGGGAAAGACATACAAGAAGAATTGTAGCGTGGCAAGAAGTGAACTGCGATATTTGAGATGCCTCCATGTGGATAAGGACGGCAGAAACATCGTGGGAGAGATGGTGGTAAACAGAACGATAGCAGCCGACGTGCTTGATATCCTCCGCAAACTCTATGATGCCAAATATCCGATAGAACGGATGCGGCTCATCGACTATTGGGATGCTAATGACGAACGGGCGATGCGAGATAATAACTCCTCCAGTTTCAATTTCCGATTCATCTCACATACCCACACCGTTTCAAAGCACGGCAGGGGACTTGCCATCGACATCAACACACTCTACAATCCTTACCACAAACGACTCAAAAACAGCAAGGAAGTGGTAGAACCTGCTACAGCCCGTTCCTATCTCGACCGCAGCAAGAAACATGTGTACATGATTCGGAAAGGCGACCTCTGCTACCGCCTCTTCAAGCAAAAAGGATTCAGATGGGGTGGCGACTGGAAATACAGCAAGGATTACCAGCACTTTGAGAAATAAAGAAATGGGGAAAGAGGAAGCGGAAGAAAGAAGCCTCAACAAATGAAAAAGCAGAAAGGGGAAATAGGAAAAAAAGAAAAAGACTATGTATCAGTTGGTGCAAGTCTCAACTTCAACATAGTCTTTCTTTCAAATCTATTATCCTATCATTGATAATCCAATACTTTCTTACAAGTAAGCAGGGACCCGCTTAGGTGTACCATATTGAATTATATTCTCTGCGCTCATCGTCCTCATTATAGACGTTCTCAAACTCAAGGTTGTTGGCCTCGAATGCTTCTAATGTTCGTTTCATAATCGGCCCTCCCATTTCATTAAGTTAATAATCTGTTCTACGTTTGCAAATTTACGAAAAAAACAAGCAAGTTATGTCAAGGATTCCGAATACTTTTGTAACTTTGCAGAAAAAAACAAAAATCAGCTACATGATACGACTCAACTCACTACATATCAGCCGATTGAAGTGGCGCCACTGGCTATTGCTGGTGTTGCTCAGCCTCATCACCCTTACGAAGTTGATTCCTTTATGGGGATTCATCTACACCACCCGTATCTATCCGATAATCGGCTCTCTTCTCTCTCCCATCTCCGGACTTTTCCCCTTTGCCGTTGGCGATATTTTCATCGCTCTCAGCATAGTCTGGGTCTTTTTCTATCCCATCTACGAAATAAAATGGAGGAAACAACTGGCCAAGCGGTTCTTTTTTCTTGCAGCAAAGAGAGGCTGCTATCCCAAGAAGAAGGTAGTTTTCGGAAGAGTAGCCGAATATCTGCTGTGGGTATATGCCTGGTTTTATATAGCCTGGGGACTGAACTACTCGCAGCCGAATATCTACTGCAGAACGGGCATGAAGCCAGTGGAAGTATCTGAAGCCAAATTTCGGGAGTTCGCCTACAGATATGCGGATAGCATCAACTATTTAAGTGAAGAAACAGCGTTCGACGACCAAAGAGAAAGTCAATTCAATGGTATGGTGGATGATGGATTGAAGAATCGGGTGCGGGATGCAGTTCTGAAAGGATACAACGAAATCGGAGCCAAGGAAGGAATCAATGCTCCTTTCAACCAGCATCCTCATGCCAAGACCATGCTCTTCACCCCACTGAGTTCGATGTCGGGCGTAACGGGCAGCATGGGGCCATTCTTCTGCGAGTTCACCCTCAATGGCGACATCCGTCCGCACGACTATCCTGCCATCTATGCCCACGAGTTTGCCCACTTACTCGGTATTGCCAATGAAGGCGAGGCAAACTTCTACAGTTACATCGTATGCACAGCCTCATCCGACAAAGCAGTGAAGTTCAGCGGATATTACCACATTTTCTTCCACGTACTCCGCAATGTCTTCGATATTTTAGGCGAGAAAGAAGGAGAGAAATTCCTGAAATACATCCGACCAGAAATCATCCAGTTGGCAAAAAGTGACCGCAACTACTGGCTCAGCAAGCGATGCAAGGCACTCGATGCAGCCCAGGACTTCATCTTCGATCTTTACCTGCGGGGCAATCATGTGGCGGAAGGAAGAAAGAGCTACTCGGGAGTCGTAGGGCTGATACTGGCATGGGAAAGTCATCATGCGAAACGACCATTCGACGGATGATGCCATTGTCATTTATACTCATATTCGTTTATTTTCTTGAACGTTACGATTATTTGACCTTCAGAAAAGGGAAAAGTAAAAAAGAGGAATTATTTTTTTGATACCAGCTTAATTTTCTCCCTACTTTTTTCTTTTAATACAATATAAAAAAGAAAACTTGGAGCAAAAACTCCTATTTCTCAAAGAAAAAGTATATATTTGCAAACGAAATGAAATATCAAAACGATATGGGGAAAGAAAAGGATTTTTCAAGGAAGTCTGATCTCTCACAACTGTCTGATGATGAGATTCTGCAGGGCTTCAAGGATGCCGATGCCAGAATAGTAAGGGAGTATTACTACGGATACTGCCGGGTGGCTTATTGCATCTACGACAAGCGATACGACCTGCAATCGAAACCGGGCAAGGACGTAGCCATGCAGTTGGGCATGACCGCCTCCGCCGTCACCCAGCGATGCCAGAAGATGATGCATGATGTGGTGATTCCTTATTTCAAGAAATACTTTGATGCTTCGGAATACAGAAGCTATCTGTCGTTCGGCGACGAAGACGCATCCGTTTCAAGTGCTCCTAAGATGTCGATGCCAAGCATGATGGATTCGAGAATGTGCTGCGAGGAAGCGGCAGATAATGGCAATAACATATTTAATAATAAAAAGAATATGGAAGATATGAAGAAGGGAAGAATCACTCCTCGCTGGATTGATTCTTTGAAAGAGAACGAAATATTTGTTTTTGGCAGCAATCTGGCTGGCATGCATGGCGGTGGTGCGGCACGTATTGCCTGTCTTCACTTCGGTGCAGTCATGGGCAAGGGTGTGGGACTGCAAGGTCAGAGTTATGCCATTCCTACGATGCAGGGCGGCGTGGAAACCATCCGTCCATACGTGAATGATTTCCTGGATTTTGCCAAGCATCATCCAGAAATGCAGTTCCTGGTAACACCTATCGGTTGCGGTATCGCCGGCTTTGAGGCTGAAGACATCGCCCCATTGTTTGAGAAAGCAAAGCAGATCAAAAACATCAGTTTGCCTGAGAGTTTCTGGGAAGTGATAGAGTGAAAATGGAGTAAGAATCATTAAGACATAAGATAATGTTAGGAGCAATGATTGGTGATATTGTGGGCTCAAAATATGAGTTCAGCAATACGTTTGATTATGATTTCGAGATGTTCGGTGGGGGATGCGACTTCACCGATGACACCATTTGCACGGTGGCGATTGCCGATGCGATACTGAACGGACGAAGCTATCAGGAAAGTCTGTTGGATTGGTGCCGCCGCTATCCTTCACCTAAGGGAGCGTATGGCGGAAGATTCGCAGCATGGATTTGCTCTCTTAATCCGCAGCCATATAATAGCTTTGGCAACGGTTCTGCAATGCGAGTATCGCCAGTAGCTTGGCTCTTCGATGACCTGTCGCAGGTTTTGGAAGAGGCAGAAAAAACGGCTCTTCCTACTCATAATCATCCCGAAGGAATCAAGGGAGCCCAAGCCGTGGCTCATGCCATTTGGCATTTCCGCAAGAGCAGATTCTCAGAAGAATCTAAGGATTCTGAGAATGAGGAAACGAAGGGATTGAAAAATGAGAATGCTAAGGCTTCTAAGGATGAAAATGAAACAATACAGGGGTTCATGTCCATCGCCCGCAGCTATTACGAGGATTTCGACACACGAGTTTATCCAAAGGGCAAGTTCGATGAAACCTGTATGGATGCCGTGCCCTTATCCTTCTATCTCCTCTCGCAAGCCTCATCTTTCGAGGATGCCATTCGCCTCGCTATATCTCATGGCGGCGATAGCGATACCATCGGAGCCATCGTCGGCTCCATCGCCGAAGCCCGCTTCGGTATTCCGCAAGAAATGAAAGAGAAGGCTTTGAACTATCTGCCGGATGACATGAAAGATATATGGAAACAATTTGCAGAAAAATCCCAAATAAAGCAAGAATAATTTGGTGTTAACGAAGAAAAGCCGTAACTTTGCCCCCATACATATATGAAAAAATAAAATTATGCAAGAATATCAATTGGATTTCATAACCTATTGTGTGGGCAACTTAGCCGACCGATTGAACATGAGTGCCAGCAAGGTATATAAGATGTTACGGTCAACGGATATCTTAAATGGCTATATGATACCCTGTTATGATGTGCTCCATACTTTCAGCAAGGAGTACATCATAGACGATTTGATTAACTTGTTAAAGAAACGAGGAGCATTGAAATGAAAGTTTATCACGCATCAAAATTCATCATAGAATCACCAGACATGTATTTTAAATCAAGATATTTTGAACAAGCATCTGCACTTTCTTCGGTCAGATGAAATAATATAAGGAGCCCTCTTTATGGAAGCAAACAAGACAATACTTCAAATGAAACTAGTTTTATTATTATCATAAAGGAACAACATAATGAGAATGAATGTTTATTTACCTCGACATATAGACCAAGAATCACAAGCATTTCTTGATTTTATTCGGTGGCAGCGAATAGAATTGCTCAATTTTATTCGCTGCCACCGAATAAAAAATGCCTTTTTAATTTTGTAGTATCAAAAAAAAAAATCGTACTTTTGCCACAAAAAGTAAGTATATGGAAAAGGAATTGTTTCGAACGATAATAGCTGAGAGCCAAGAATATATAGGTCGTATTCATTTGGTACAGCGTCCTCTAAACTTAGAGGAATATGGCAATTATGTGTTTGTAGGAGTAAGACAAGCAGGAAAATCCTATTTGCTATACCAGAGAATACAGCAATTGCTGACAAATGGAGTTGATATAGAAGACATCGTGTATGTCAACTTTGACGATGAACGTTTGCAAGGAATGTCGGTAACAGACTTAGATTTCATATTGCAAGCCTATCATAGCATGTATGAAGGCCAGCCCATCTTCTTCTTTGATGAGATACAGAATGTTGAAGGGTGGGCGAACTTTGCACGCCGTCTAGCCAACCAAAAATATCGTGTCTATATAACTGGCAGTAATGCCAAAATGCTGAGTCGTGACATAGAGACTGTGTTGGGAGGAAGATACCTGGACATCAGCGTGTTTCCATATAGCTTTTCTGAATATCTGAAAGCTGTTGAAGTCTTGCTTTCAAAGAATTGGCAATATGGCCGAAAAGCAAATGAACTGCAGCGCCATTTCCGAACTTACTTTGATTGGGGTGGTTTCCCTGAACTTGTGCATTTTCAAGAAAAGAGAATATGGCTCAACAGCTTATATAATCGTATTTTCTTTAATGACCTGGTGGTTCGGCACAAAATAAAGAACGAGGATGCCTTACGCCTTTGTGTAAGAAGATTGGCAGAAAGCGTGAAACAGCCATGCTCCTTGAATCGTTTGAGCAATCTGATAAAAGCAACAGGTACTCCATGTAGCCCATCAACGGTAATGGAATATGTTCGCTATCTGCAAGAATCATGTTTGTTGATTTCTATTGACAATTTTGTTTCCAAGTTCGTGGAGAAAGAAACAATTAAAAAACATTATTTTGTAGATAATGGGCTGCTGCATCTCTTCATCAACAATCCGAACACCTCTTTGCTGGAGAACCTTTGCGCAATTACATTATATAAGAAATACGCCAATGGCTTATACTATTATAATAGAAACATAGAGGTTGATTTCTATGTGCCAGATGAGGGACTAGCTGTTCAGGCGAGCTATCAGATGAGCGACGGGGAAACCATAGAGCGAGAAGTGAAAGCATTAGTAGCATTGCATGGTTTATGTCCTCTGAAGAGAGCTATGATAATTACCTATGAGGATGAAGGGGAGATTGAACGTGATGGACTCAGAATAGAAATAAGACCTGCATGGAAATGGGTATTGGAAGGTTTATAGAATATAAAGAAACAGTGTTTTAATCAATCTGTATGGTTGAAATTGCCCTTTCAGGCAGTTTCAACCAGTAACCTGCCTCATTGTCAAAATATTGCTATTTGATGAATCTTTGCAACTTTGGCTTCAAGTCCTCATGCTTGGAATAGTCAAACATCAAACATTTATTAGCTTCCTTGAAAGGTATAACTGCATGGTATTCGCCTGCAGCAAAGCAATCAATCTGATAAGGATGATATGTCAAGACAATGCCTTCTGACAGTACGGCAAAGTGAGTCAAAGGAAAATCTTTATTTCTCCTCAAAGTAACTACCCGCTTCCATCACGCAATCCATCGCACGGCACTTGTTATAGCGCTCTCTCGCCCTATTCTCTCTTGCAAACATCTTCTTGGTGCCTGCCTCATCTTCCGAGAACTGGAGATGATTGTCGATGCCCATATCAAGAGCAATATTCTCCACATCCAGATCATCGGTACCGATGAAGGTAAAAGTCCAGTTCTGCTTCTTCAATTTCTCGATAAGATTCTTGATCATCTTCAGACTGTACTCCTCTAAAAGAAAAAGGAAGAGGAAAAATTAAGCATGCTATTTTATTTTTTCCAGAAATCTTTTGCCTAAGAGAAATAAAACATGTAATTTTGCACTGCAATAAGTAATCGGACACCGACAGAAAAGACTCTGCTAACTTGTCCATGCAGCAATCACAAAAATATAGAAATGAAAGAATTATTACTGGTCAGTATCGGCAGCTTCTTCGGAGGCGGCATGAGATTTTGGATTTCCAAGATGGTGCAATCATATACATTCATCGCATTCCCCTTCGGAACGATGACGGTAAATGTATTGGGATGCCTCATCATCGGTTTTTTATCAGGATTGAACTGGAATGGAGGAGGTCTTTTATCCCCATCCGTCAAAATGCTCCTCACTACAGGCTTTTGCGGAGGTTTTACCACCTTCTCTACCTTCATGAACGAAGGTTACGGACTGATGAAGGATGGAAGTTATACCTATATGATGCTCTATCTCTTCGGAAGTCTGGCTTTGGGACTTTTAGCAGTCCTCGCAGGACATTATTTGGCTAAATGCATCGCATGAAAAGAGGGAAATCCACACATGAGGAAAGAGTGCATCTGCATCATAGAAAAGAAAAAAATATATCATTTTTATTATTTTATCCATAAAATGGGGTAAGTTACGAAAAAAAATCGTATTTTTGCACCTATGAATTCATTAGATACAAACAATATAAAATGGAGCGAGAATGTTATCATCGCTGACGCTGACTACATTGACAGAGTGGCTTTCGACCTGACTGTCAATTTCGAGCGTATGATCAACCGTCGCATCCAACCGGCCGACATGGCTCAATGGGCAGTCTGTATTGCCCTTGACGGCGGTCTCAGAGAGGGTGAGCACGAAACCCAAGTGGTGCTTATCCACGACAAGCAGTCTATGGCAATGAAAAACTTCCGCCCTTCCAATTATGAGAAAGATCTGAACGCACAGGCTTTCAAGGACAACAAGCTGGGCGAGTTTATCATATCTTCTTATCCTACAGAGGAAAAGATGGTGGGCAAGGATGATTTCCTCGTGGATGTTGCCCGCACGGTTTGCAATGCCAAGGAGGTAAAGCGCGTCATGATCATTCCCAACTCGGAAGATGGAGATGCCTACGACCGCCTGCGAGAGATATTGAGAAAGGTAGAGGATGACGACAAGCGCATCACGCTCTTCGCCATGCAACCAATGCCTGGCGGCAATTTCCGACAGGAGATTCTCGGATATTCACTGATGAGTGCCTTGGGCATCTCTGCCAATGAAATAAAATAAACAACAGACGATAAACATTAAAATATATAAAATATAAATGAGTAGAGTACTTATGATTGGCGCAGGTGGCGTTGCTACCGTGGCTGCCTTCAAAATCGTCCAGAACCAGGACGTTTTCACCGAGTTTATGATTGCTAGCCGTCGCAAGGAAAAATGCGATAAGCTGGTTAAGGATATCCATGCCAAGGGCTACAAGATGGATATTCAGACGGCTGAGGTGGATGCCGACGACGTTGAGCAGTTGAAGGCTCTCTTCAATAGCTACAAGCCTGAGCTTGTCATCAACCTCGCTTTGCCTTATCAGGATCTTACGATCATGGATGCTTGTTTGGCTTGCGGTTGCAACTACATGGACACTGCCAATTACGAACCTAAGGACGAGGCTCACTTCGAGTACTCATGGCAGTGGGCATACAAGGACAAGTTTGAGAAGGCTGGTCTTTGCGCTATCCTCGGTTGCGGTTTCGACCCAGGCGTTTCCGGTATCTTCACCGCATACGCTGCCAAACATCACTTCGATGAGATTGAGGTGCTCGACATCGTGGACTGCAACGCTGGTAACCACCACAAGGCTTTCGCTACCAACTTCAACCCTGAAATCAACATCCGCGAGATTACCCAAAAGGGACTCTGGTATAAGAATGGTGAATGGATTGAAACAGACCCTCTGTCTATCCACAAACCTCTCACCTACCCTAACATCGGTCCTCGCGAGAGTTATCTGATGCACCACGAGGAGTTGGAGAGTCTGGTAAAGAACTACCCTACCATCAAGGAGGCACGCTTCTGGATGACTTTCGGTCAGCAGTATCTCACCTATCTCGACTGCATTCAGAACCTCGGCATGAGCCGTATCGACGAGATTGAATACGAGGCTCCATTGGCTGATGGCTCTGGCAAGACTGCCAAGGTGAAGATCGTTCCATTGCAGTTCCTGAAAGCCGTATTGCCTAACCCACAGGATCTCGGTGAGAACTATGACGGCGAGACCTCTATCGGTTGCCGTATCCGTGGCAAGAAGGATGGTAAGGAGCGCACATACTATGTTTACAACAACTGCAAGCACCAGGAGGCATACAACGAGACTGGCATGCAGGGCGTAAGCTATACTACTGGTGTACCAGCTATGATTGGTGCCATGATGTTCCTCAAGGGCATCTGGAAGAAGCCAGGTGTATGGAACGTAGAGGAGTTCGACCCAGATCCATTCATGGAGCAACTCAACAAGCAAGGCTTGCCTTGGCACGAGGTATTTGATGGTGATTTGGAAATCGACTAATTGCAACCTCAAACAAATATAAAATATAACAGTTTAAAACTATTATTACAATGGCGAAAAAGGAAGAAATAAAGGAGGGTACTTTAAATCCTAATGAAGGTAAACTGAAGGCCCTTCAAGCTGCCATGGCGAAGATCGAAAAGGACTTCGGCAAAGGCTCTATCATGAAATTGGGTGATGAACAAATCGAGAATATAGAGGTGATTCCTACCGGCAGTATCGCACTCGACAATGCGCTTGGCGTAGGTGGTTATCCTAAGGGACGAATCATAGAAATCTATGGTCCGGAATCTTCTGGTAAGACTACTCTGGCCATTCATGCTATCGCAGAGGCACAGAAAGCTGGCGGTATCGCTGCTTTCATCGATGCTGAGCACGCATTCGACCGTTTCTACGCAGCCAAATTGGGTGTAGATGTGGACAATCTGTGGATTTCACAGCCAGACAATGGTGAGCAGGCTTTACAGATTGCAGACCAGCTGATCAGTTCTTCTGCCATCGACATTCTGGTGATTGACTCTGTAGCAGCGCTGACTCCAAAGAAGGAAATCGAGGGTGACATGGGTGACAACGTGGTAGGTCTTCAGGCTCGTCTGATGAGCCAGGCTCTCCGCAAGCTCACCTCTACCATCAGCAAGACAAACACCACCTGTATATTCATCAACCAGTTGCGTGATAAGATTGGTATCATGTTTGGCAACCCGGAGACGACTACCGGTGGTAATGCCTTGAAATTCTATGCTTCTGTACGTCTGGATATCCGCAAGGCTTCTGCCATCAAGGATGGTGAAAATGTTCTTGGCAATCTGGTACGTGTGAAGGTGGTGAAGAACAAGGTTGCTCCTCCTTTCCGCAAGGCTGAGTTCGAGATTACCTTTGGTGAGGGTATCAGCAAGATTGGCGAGATTATTGATTTGGGCGTAGAGCACAACATCATCCAGAAGAGTGGTAGCTGGTTCAGCTATGATGGTTCTAAATTGGGTCAGGGTCGCGATGCTGCCAAGGCTTTATTGAAGGACAATCCAGAATTGGCTGAGGAAATCGAGGCAAAGGTTCGTGAAGCCCTTGCTGCAAAGAACGAGAAATAAAATTTTTGAAAAGAGGATGTGTCATTAGTCCATGGCACATCCTCTTTTTCGTTTCTTCATAGTTTTTCTTCATCGGATTCGATGAAGAAATTTGCCATTTTTGACCTCAAATAATGTCAGTGTTCAAAATATCTTGGTAAAATTTCGATATTTCGATATAAATTTAGTATATTTGCAACCCGAAAGCTGCTATGGTCTTCAATTATAGACATTAATCAATGACAGCTTAATAAATTCAAATAGCTATATTAAAATAAAATCATTCTTGCAGAAAAGGATTTTAGTTACCAATGGCGCAGGCGGCAGATAATCTTGGTAAAGATTAGCACACCGTATATAAGTGAAACAATACCAATCAACCAAATTTGGAAGCACTTTTCACAACAGCCAATACTCTCTAAGTCCCAGTACAGGAATTAAATATTGACAAATAATTGAAAAAACATTTTCGATGACTACGAATCATACACTTTATATTGGAGCTTCACAACACATGAAGCAGATTAATGATTGCACCATAGATTTGGTTGTTACATCTCCACCATATCCTATGATTGAGATGTGGGATGAGATTATGTCTGACCAGAATCCACAAATAAAGAAGTATATAGAATCGGAACCAGAGAAGGCATTTGAGTTAATGCATCAAGAACTTGATATGGTATGGAAAGAATGCTTCCGTGTTATCAAGCCAGGAGGTTTTCTGTGCATAAATATTGGTGATGCAACTAGAACTATAAATGGAAAATTCTCACTTTATAACAATCATAGTCGAATTGCTAAAGCTTGTATCGAACTTGGTTTTATCGGTTTGCCTAATATAATATGGAGGAAGCAAACAAATGCACCAAATAAGTTCATGGGAAGTGGCATGTTGCCCTGTGGCGCATACGTTACTCTCGAACATGAATGGATTCTTATTTTCCGTAAGGGAGAGAAACGCACCTACAAAACTGCAGATGCAAAACTTGGACGCATGAAAAGTTCATTTTTTTGGGAAGAACGCAATGTTTGGTTTTCTGACGTTTGGGAAGTAAAGGGAACAAAACAGAATCTTCAGAAGTTGAATACACGAGAGCGAAGTGCTGCCTATCCTTTTGAGATACCGTTTAGGTTAATTAATATGTTTTCACAGAAGGGCGATATTGTTCTTGATCCATTTCTTGGAACAGGCACAACGATGCAAGCTGCAATCTTAACTGGAAGAAATTCTTGCGGCTATGACATTGATGCAAATTTTGAAACTATTATAAGAGAAGGCATTGAAAGTCTTGATATTGATCTCTGTAATAGCTCTATCAAGAAACGTTTTGATGCGCATAAACTATTTGTAGAAGAAAGAGAAATATCTGGCAAAAAGGTAAAGTATTTCAACAGCACTCTAAACTACAAGGTAATGACTAAACAAGAGACCGAAATTGAACTTAATTATTTAACTTCAATAACTCGAAAAGAGTCAGGAGAATACGTTGTCGAATTAGAAGATCATTCGGATCTTTCAGCTATGCCATTCAAAGAAAACTTATTTGCTACAACAAAATAAAATGACGACCAATCATATTCTCATAAACGGTGATAGTCGAAACATGTCACAGATTCAAGATGAATCTGTTCAATTGATTATTACATCACCTCCCTATTGGCAATTGAAGGACTATGGTACAGAAAAACAGATTGGTTTCAATGATACTTATGAAACATATATCAACAATCTCAATCTTGTTTGGAAAGAGTGTCATAGAATTCTAACTTCTGGTTGTCGCATGTGTATCAACATTGGAGATCAGTTTGCCAGATCTTTTTATTATGGTCGATACAAAGTCATACCTATACATTCCGAGATCATTCATTTCTGCGAATTGATAGGTTTTGACTATATGGGCAGTATCATATGGCAAAAGCCAACATCTATGCATACAACAGGAGGTCAACAAGTTATGGGCAGTTATCCTTATCCACGAGGAGGTATTGTCAAAATTGATTTTGAACACATTCTGTTATTCAAGAAATTAGGAAAGGCTCCAACTCCTTCAAAGGAAGCAAAGGAATCCTCAGTTTTGACAAAGGAGGAATGGGACGAATATTTCTCTTCGCATTGGACTTTCTGTGGTGCCAAACAGAATCGTCATATTGCAGTATTCCCAGAAGAACTTCCTAAACGACTGATAAAGATGTTTTCATTTGTTGGGGATACTATCTGTGATCCTTTCATGGGGAGCGGTACAACAGCATTGGCTGCAAGAAATCTTGGACGCAACTCTGTGGGATATGAACTTAATAAGGATTTTCGTGCTTTCTATAAGGAGAAAGTTATAGATGGTGACATAAACAAGCAAGATATTTTTTCGTTTAAAGAAGACACATCCTTTTTTGACTACCATAAAGCTATTGATATGTTGGCATACCGATTTGTTGATGTTCACAAAATGGATAAGCTAGTTAATGTAAAAGAACAGACTTATGGGTCGAAGTTTGAAATAGATCAAAATGTGCTAACCCAGATAAAAGACAAGACTGACGTTAATACATTATCAAACAATTCTGCACCAACAGTTCTAATCAACCATGCTCGTGCATCTCTAAAAAAGCAGATGATAGAAAAGGGAATTTGTTATCTACGTGCTGGCGATTCTAAAGGCTCCGTCCTTGTGACTCCAGGATTTGAACGAATGCAATATGTATTACTTCATACAAACGGAAAGGATCCACATTTATTCAAACTTAGAAATAAAGGTTGCTTCAAAATATGGACAAAAGAAAATCTCAAAGAAATCGGTTTCTCTCCTGAGCATGCTTCATATTACGTAGTGCTACAATTTGATAATTCAAAAGAGATTGAACTTCGTAAGGATCTAAAGATTAACGAAGGATATAATACGTTTAAAGCAAGAATTGTGGATTTGAATGAAATAGAATAGAGGATTTGAAAACCCTCTATTCTTTATAACAATTAGGCTATGCTTTAGGCTTATGATGAAAATATCTAATTGAAGTTCTTAACTTTATAGTAGTCCAATCTTCTGACTCAGGAGGATCAGTAAGAGCATTAGCTGGCATATTAAAATTTATTCCTTCCTCTAACAAATCATATGTTACAATAGGGCAAACAAAATGTTCTTGTTTGTGTTTATTCCCATAAGACGAACTTTTAATCTGTAAAGGATAAAACTTAGGACCATTAGGATCAATTATATACCCATCAATACCTTGCCTTTCATCTTCAATTGATCCCAAAATCCAATCAAAATGATGATTTTCTGCTATTGTCTTCAATATTAACTTTTGAGCTTCAAGACCACAATAAGTTTTTTCATAAACCAAATTTTCAAGCCAAGATTGAACTTTTTTTTCAGTCAGTTGATTTATATTATTCTTGACCTCGTCCATCTTCGCCATAATATCATGCACCCCCTGTTCGATACCATTCATATGAACGTTTTCAAATCTTTTAGTATTTCCTCTACCTTTCAGAACTTGAATATCAGTCAATGTATGGTGAAATGTTTTCCAATCCTCAAGTGTTCCTTGGGGGTGTTCTTCCCTAAATCGTTTGATGAGTTCAGAAACCTGACCTACATTTTCAGGTTTTGTACCTCCTGCCCACCCATTAACATCATTAATAAAACCAGACGTATATTTAGGTAAATCTGGAGTAGCATTTAATTGAAAAAGATTTTGACCATCATATCGAATGTCTGGTTCATTAATACGCTTATGTCTTACCATAATAATCAAAAATCTGCTGGGTTATACTCTATGTTTATTCCATCCTTCTTCTTGTCATAATACACAATTGGCACTTCTATAGATTCTAACAAATGTGCCTCAAGTTTGTAGGTAGATGATTTAATTTGGAGGGGTTTGTCTCCTATAAAACCATCAATTCCCTGTGCTTCCTCGTCAGGATTTGCCTCTCTCCACTCCTTTCCCATTTGAGAAGCAATAGCAGAAATAATTGCAGTTTGAAATCTGAGTCCACAATAGGTTTTACCATAGACAAGATCCTTGACCCAGTTCTCAACCATATCTTTTGTTATAGCATTGAAAGCTGCTTTCATTGTTTCATACATATTCCAAATCTTATCCGTAGCATCATTAACGGCATTCGGATAACGTTCGGTGTACCATTCAATCCACTCATCGATAGATTTTCCATCAAACTCTTTAATGAGCTCTGACATTTGACCAACAACCTTAGGACGTGTACCACCTGCGTTACTATTCACCAAGTTAATTACCTGCGTTACATATTTAGGAAATTTGTACTGGGGAGCATTAGATAATCCAGCAACTTCATCGTTTGAAATCTTGAACTTCTTCATAAGAATATTATAATTTGAAATTATTGAAATAGTTCTGTTATATGAACTCCTAAACCATTTGCAATTTTATAAATGCAAACGAGCGAAGGGTTGCGCTCAAGACGTTCCACCATACCTATATAAGTACGATGGAGTTCTGCCCTCTCTGCAAGTTTTTCCTGAGAGATGCCTTGCTCTTCGCGAAGTGTTCTAACTCTTTGAGCGAACATCTTCAAATATTCTTTATCTTCCATAATTTGCATACAAATGTATAATAGTTTATTGTATATAATATAAGACAATGTCAACATACAACTGTATGCTTCAAGCTTAAACTTCAAGGTTTGTAAGATGTATTTCAATATTGTTAACCAAAAATAAGCTAATTTACAAAAAGATAATTATTTTTCAACAACAAAGGGGTACTTTTACAAAAGCATTTCGAAATTTTGCACTTGCTTGTTGAATTCGCAATAATGGTTGGAGCATACCAACAGTTAAAGAAAAGAGTAATCCTGACCGAATTGAAACTTGCCTTAAGCTGAAAAGAAACATAAAGGACACTACGGAAACAACTACGAAAACTCCCCTGTAACTACGGAAACTCCTACCGATACTACGGAAAACATTCTTAGAAGTTGCGTCAAATGGTTCTACAGTATCTCAGCAATGCAGGAGATGAAGGTGCCAAGCGAGATAGTATATACGAATATCTGAAGGATGTTCTTCCGCAAAACAAGACGGAAGAACAAAGACTTCGTATGCTCGGAGATTTACTAAAAGCCATGAAAATGGAAAAACTGATAAAAACCGATGGACGGAATTGGTTTCTTCTGTGAAAAACCGTCGAAATTCGACGAAAATCACATACTTCCGTCGAAAATTCGTCGAAATCGTTTCAAAATCGTCGTAATTCAACAGAATTCATAGCGAAAGCGACCAATTATAGCGAACCCCGTCAAAAAGCAGACCGATTTAGTTGAACTTAAAATGCAAAAGATATATTATTAGGAAACAAGATAAGGTCTCTTAGAGACGAAAAAGGAATATTGCAACGCCAAGTGGCTGCATATTTAGAAATAGCCTTTTTTCTCAATACAAAAAAAGCACACAACCGAATCGTTTCCTTTTCAGTTGTGTGCTTTAACTATATATTAACTTAACAACTCTCTTTTGAGAGAGAGGAGCATCAATGAGAGGCTCCTCATCGGCAGGAGATATTACTTAACCTCCTCGAAGTCAGCGTCCTGAACATCCTGAGCGCCACCATTGCCGCCCTGTGCCTGCTGACCGCCCTGAGCACCCTGTGCACCAGGACCAGCCTGCTGACCACCCTGATACATCTGCTGAGAAGCTGCCTGCATTACGGTGTTCAAGTTGTTGATGGCAGTATCGATGGCAGCAACATCACCAGCCTTGTGAGCATCCTTCAACTGCTGCAATGCCTGCTCGACACCTGGCTTCTTGTCTGCAGGAATCTTATCACCGTTATCCTTCAGGAAGTTCTCGGTGGTGAAGATCATGCTGTCTGCCTGATTCATCTTGTCAATCTTCTCGCGCTCAGCCTTATCAGCAGCAGCGTTCTGCTCTGCCTCAGCCTTCATGCGGTTGATCTCGTCCTCGCTCAAGCCAGATGAAGCCTCGATGCGGATGCTCTGCTCCTTACCGGTAGCCTTATCCTTAGCTGATACGTTCAAGATACCGTTGGCATCGATATCGAAGGTAACCTCAATCTGAGGAACACCACGACGAGCTGGAGCAATACCTGTCAAGTTGAACTGACCGATACTCTTGTTCTGAGCTGCCATTGGACGCTCACCCTGCAATACGTGGATGGTAACCTCTGTCTGGTTATCAGCTGCTGTAGAGAATACCTCGCTCTTCTTGCAAGGGATGGTTGTATTGGCATCGATGAGCTTAGTCATCACACCACCCATAGTCTCGATACCGAGAGTCAATGGAGTAACATCGAGCAATACGATGTCGCCAACACCCTCTTCCTTGTTCAAGATGGCACCCTGAATAGCAGCACCAACTGCAACAACCTCATCAGGATTTACGCCCTTAGAAGGCTCCTTGCCGAAGTAGTTCTTAACGAGTGTCTGAACGGCTGGGATACGGCTTGAACCACCAACCAGGATAACCTCGTCGATATCTGATGTAGAGAGCTTAGCATCACGAACGGCATTCTGGCAAGGTACCAAGCAAGCCTGAATCAGGTTGTGAGCCAACTGCTCGAACTGTGCACGGGTCAAAGTCTTAACCAAGTGCTTTGGCATACCGTCAACGGCTGTGATGTATGGCAAGTTGATTTCGGTAGATGTAGAGCTTGACAACTCAATCTTAGCCTTCTCAGCTGCCTCCTTCAAACGCTGCATAGCCATAGGGTCCTTGCGGAGATCTACGCCTTCTTCAGCCTTGAAGCCATCAGCCAACCAGTTGATGATTACCTGGTCGAAGTCATCACCACCCAGGTGAGTATCACCATTGGTAGAAAGTACCTCGAATACGCCGCCACCGAACTCCAGGATAGAGATATCGAATGTACCACCACCCAAGTCGAATACGGCAATCTTCATATCCTTATTAGCCTTGTCAACACCGTAAGCCAAAGCTGCGGCTGTAGGCTCATTTACGATACGCTGAACGTTCAAACCTGCAATCTGACCAGCCTCCTTAGTTGCCTGACGCTGTGAGTCAGAGAAGTAAGCAGGAACTGTGATGACTGCATCTGTAACCTCCTGTCCGAGATAATCCTCTGCAGTCTTCTTCATCTTCTGGAGAACCATTGCAGAAATCTCCTGTGGAGTATATTTGCGACCCTCGATTTCAACACGTGGATAACCACCCTCGTTTACTACTGTGTAAGGCATTGCCTCAGCCTCTTTCTGGCTCTGAGCGTATGTCTCACCCATGAAACGCTTGATAGAATATACAGTGTTCTTAGGGTTTGTGATGGCCTGACGCTTAGCAGGATCACCTACCTTGCGGTCACCATCCTTAACGAAACCTACTACTGATGGAGTAGTACGCTTACCTTCACTGTTAGCGATTACAACTGGTTCGCTACCTTCGAAAACGGCAACACAACTGTTTGTGGTACCCAAGTCAATTCCAATTACTTTTCCCATGATTATATCTTTTTTTATTTTTATCGTTATTAATAATGTTTATCATGTGAACGCTGTCTCAGGAAAGTCTGCCGAAGATATGCATCTATCAGGAACTCTCCCCCGACGGTCACGCTAACATAGTTAACAAAGCGTGTGCCAAGGAAAAGACAGAAGGGGCACAACTGACAAAAGAGCGAGAAATGTCAGAAAAGAGCATAAAAGAAATGACAAGATGGCAGATTTCGTATGCCATAAGCGCATTTTTCCAGATAATTACTTGGCATTATCAAGGATTATCTGTAATTTTGCAGAGAATTATTCATAAGATTATTATAACATCAGTTTTTTAATGGGAAGAAACAAATACTCCGCAGGAGAAATCAAGGAAATCGGCAAATTGCTCCGATTGAAAAACGCTGGTAACAGACTCCAGCAGAAGCAGATTCGCCATGACCTTCGTGTAGATTACGAATTTAATATATCCGACTTCAACGAACCAGGCAAGGCTTTCGGCGAAGAGGAACTTCAGGCTGCCATCAAGCGTGGTGCCATCCAGATTCTTGATGATGCTACTATCGAGGCGATGAAAGCTAAGCGTGCCCGTGACAAGGCTCGCGACGAGGCTGAAAAACAGAAGGAAGCAGTTGCAAGCGGAGAGCAAACCGACTGGAAGGAAGCCATGAAAGAATGGAAGGAATATTATGAAAGGTAAAAAGGTAAAAAAGTAAAAAGGTAAAAAAAGGGCTGAATAACTGAAGACTGAAGGGCTGAAGGGATGAAGACTGAAGGACTGAAGGTTATAAAGGCCAAATTAAAGAACTATACTGATAATTAAATATTATGGCAAAAGTATTGATTAAGACTTCTGAAGGCGATATCAAGGTTCGCCTTTATGATGAGACTCCTCAACATCGCGACAACTTTATCAAGTTGGCTAAAGAGGGATATTTCGACGGTACTCTCTTTCATCGTGTCATCAAGGATTTCATGATTCAGGGCGGTGATCCGGAGAGTAAGAATGCTCCTAAGGGCAAAATGTTAGGAACAGGTGGTCCTGACTACACGATTCCTGCAGAATTTGTTTATCCTCAACTTTTCCATAAGCGTGGTGCACTGAGCGCTGCAAGATTGGGAGATGAGGTAAATCCTGAGCGAGAAAGCAGCGGAAGCCAGTTCTATATCGTATGGGGAAAAACCTATAAGATGAATGAACTCAAGCAGATGGAGAAACAGATGGGTATGCAGATGGAGCAAAACATATTCAACCAGCTTGCCAAAGAACACCACGATGAGATCATGAACTTCCGTCGCAACCGCGACCGCCAGGGATTGATGGAATTGCAGGATCAGCTGGTGGATGAAACCAAGAAACGCTGCAAGGAGGAAGGTTACCCTAAATTTACCGATGAGCAGGTGAAAACCTACACAGAGATGGGCGGTACTCCTTTCCTTGACAACCAATATACTGTATTCGGCGAGGTAGAAGAAGGTCTCGACGTCGTGGAGAAAATCCAGAATTGCGAGACACTCAGAGGTGATCGTCCAAAAGAGGATATCAGTATGGAAGTTTCCCTTATCGAGGAATAATCCAGAAGAAATATTGGCAACAGAAAGTATTGTCACTTTGTCTGTATCGGCAACTATTCATTCGTATTATATATAATAATGTACATAACGAAGCAAGTTCGACACGTAAGAAAACAAAATTAATAATAACTAACAAATCAGAAACAATGATGACAAAAACCAACATGATGAAGAGTGTCATGATGCTCTTGGCGATAGCCGGTTCCAACTACAGCTATGCCCAGCAAGCAACTGTGGTAGTAAGCAACACAACTGCTGCCCAGCGAATGGAACTCGTAGAAGTAAGCATGGCTGATGTGAAAGCTAAGCTATCAAATGCGACTCCTGGCAAAGGACAGGCTTATGTGGTAAAGAATACCCGCGGACAGCAAATCGGTTCACAGATTACCCACGATGGTAAGTTGCTCATCGACGCCAGTGTGCGCCCTCATAGCGCAGCTACCTTTTATATCAGCATAGAGAAACCATATCCTCAGAATGTATGGACTACAGGCGCTCTCTATAAGATGAGAAAGGACGACCTGGCTTGGGAGAACGACCGATGCGCCTACCGTGTTTACGGACCAGCATTGCAGCGTTCTGGCGAGCGCTCTTTCGGTACGGATGTTTGGGTAAAGAACACGCCTGATACGGTGGTTAACATCCGATACATCAAGAACCAGAAAGCATGGGAAAACATGTGCAGAGTGGATGCAAAGAAAAAGGCAATAGAAAAGCAGCTCAAGACGGAGAAAAATCCTGCAAGAATTGCCAAACTCAAAGATCAGATCAAGGCAGTAGAAGCAGAAGGAAAAGAAGTTAATATCCGCAACTCATTCCATCTCGACCAGGGCAACGGACTCGACCCATATCGCGTAGGTGCAACCTTGGGTCTCGGTGCACCAAGTCTTATGATTGGTAACGAACAGATATTACCTTATTGCTATAAGGATTACAAGATCTTAGACAATGGTCCTCTCAGATTTACCGTTGAACTGACCTACAATCCTTCTACCGTGGGCGACCAGAAGAACGTAGTAGAACATCGTATCATCTCTCTCGACAAGGGCAGCAACTTCAACAAGATGACTGTCTGGTATGATGGCCTCACCCACCCTACCGACTTTGCTACAGGTTTCCCAATCCATGAGGAAGATACCGAGACTAAGACTTTCGCAAAAGACTACGTAAGTTACGCAGACCCTACCGACAATATGGAAGGTAACCAGTCTCAGGTATATGTAGGTGTACTCTTCCCTTATGGCATTGACAATACCTACTACCAGCTTTTCGATAAGAAGCACGACGGCGCTACCGGTCATGCGTTAGGCATCAAGACTGGCTTGAAGGACGGAGAAAAGTTCAGCTATTACTTCGGAGCTGCATGGAGCAAATATGATGTTCGCAGCTATACAGAATGGCAGATTCGCATCAAGGATTATCTTGAAGCATTGAAAACTCCGCTAAAAGTTGAGATCAAGTAAAAAGAAAACTTTAAAGCGAAAGAGATAAAATATCCCCTTAGCGAAAGCCTGATTCAGGCTATCTCTAAGGGGATTTTTCTGCTATATAAATAATAGCAATATAATCATTACTATATAATATCTCAATAGATGAATGAGAAATTACTTACTCATCTCAAAACCTACACGTACTCCATCATAATTCTTGGTGATATTGCCGATAGTGCCAAGTGTAGAATTACCGCTGAGAGCTGTCAATGTCTGAACCAAGGTAAGGAGTTTCTTGGATTCAAAGAGAAGGCTGACGCCATTGGTTGTCTGGGTGGCATAGCCGGAAACGCTGAACAGGAGTCCCTTCATTGTGATGGCATGTGTCTTCTCATCAAAAGTATAAGTACCTTTCCATGACTTGCCATCTATTTTTGACTCAAAACTTCCATCCGTATTAAACTTGAAGTAAGTGTTTGAGCCGGAGAAACCAGCTTTCTTGTAATAACCTTCCAACTGCTCCTCTATCTTATTAGCTGCAATTTCGCCGCCTGCTTTGGCAAGCAGATTCTCTGAAGTAAAAGCACAACCTGGCTTGCTGTATTTCCAAGTATGAGCACAAAGTCTCTCTTGACTGAAAGAACCAGAGCCGATTACATTGTTCAGAATTCCATTGATAATGGTTCCTGCAGTACTGCCTGTGCTACCAGATGTGCCTCCACCAAGCAATCCACCGAGGATACCGGCTATTGCAGAACCAGCAGAGGTTGAAGTAGCAGAAGTTGCTGTTGTAGGAGTTATTGTTTTTGTATTTGTTGTTGCAGAAGTACTGGTGGCAGAGGTTGCCGCAGTAGAAGTCTTAGTAGAAGACTTAGTTGAGCTTGTCTTCTTGCTTGTTGTTTTCTTTGTTGTTTTCTTTGTTGCCTTCTTTGTTGCCTTCTTTGTAGTTTTCTTAACAGGAGTACTGATTAACTCTGAAAGAGAGCACTCGCTGAGTTCATTTGCCATACTGCCAGTAGTGCAAGCCAGCACCAAAGCAGTCAATAGAATTACTTTTTTCATACCTTTATTATTTTATATATACCTATATTCCTATGGAATTCTTCATTTCCTTCTCTCTATTTATGCATGGAATTATCCCAGGAAGAAAACAATCTCTTTTAGAAGAAGAATCCATTTTCGGCTGCAAAGTTCGCAAAAAAAAATGAAATTTCAGAAGGATTTCCCCATTTTCTCATAGTAATATCCCTATAAATACTACAAATCGTGTGAATATAACATGAAAATTGGGATACAAAAGGCTTTAAAATTGACGTAAATCAAAAAATCGACTAAAAGTAATGCATTTTAATAGGATTTTCTTTCATCTTTTATCAGAATGCTCTATCTTTGCAACGTATTCAAATCACAATAGGTTTATCAAAACACAATAGGTTATGAATGATTGTTTAGTAAAGGTTAACGAAGAGAATCAGAATCAGGCTATCAGCAGATGCCAGAGCATTCTTCGTGATCGCCGCGAGGCTCTTGCCTCTAAGGCTAAAAGCAGAAATTAAAGAGATTATCTTTTAAGAGAGATTCTCGTGTGCAGCTTTGTTTTTCTTCCAGAGGGAAGGCACTCGTATGTGGTAAATTCCATTGATAAGGAAGAAGGTTATGCTGTAAGATTATGATCTTTATCCCCCGCTCGATAGAGAGTCGAGGACATCACGAAAAAAGTCCCGCTGTAAGGAATTTCATCCTAACAGCGGGACTTTTTTGGTTCCTGAAGGCAAGTTTACATTTGCGGCTGCAAAGTTACATATTTTTCTAAAACAGCCAAATATTTTTGCAATGATTTGCCCATCTCTGTCATTATCTCAATTAATTAGCGAGAAATTTGCCAATTTTCTTGATGGTAGCATTGGCAATTATTCCCAAATATTGCTTTGCTTTTCTTCCTCTTCCTCGTCGTCAAAGTTCCAAGTGTTAAATTGCTTGGCTTGCGCATCCCCGCCATTACCACCTACAGAACCACCTCCGACTCCTGCGCCTTCTTGCAGGACAGAAGAGGAAAGGTTGAGCTTGATGGTCTCAGCCATGGGTGCTATATATGTTCTTTTCATCTTTTTACTTTTTTATTTGATTATTATCTTCTTACCATTGATGATGTAGATACCTTTCTGGGTAGGACTTGTTACTTTTCTTCCATCCAAGGTATAATAGGTTTTGCCACTGGTGACCTGTGATGGAGCAGTCATGCCATGGATACCCGTGGTATCGCCAAACCAGTCCAAATAAATGACGGTCTTGGCATTGGCATTGCTTGGATTCTTCAGCTGCAAGTATGCGGAGTTGCTCTTGGCATTGCCTTTTACCCATTTATAGAAACACTGTTGGTTGCCATCTATCACCTGATCTTCCTTGTCCAAGTGGAAATACTTGGTGGTCAAGATGTAGTTCTGATAGCCCTCTTTCTTCGCTTTGTCAAATTCAGTAGTCGCTTTGTCACCTGTTGTTCCTACCAAGGCATTACTTGCGGGCTTTTGGAGAGTAGTGTTGACAACCGTGGTGAAGATAGGATGTTTCTCGCCTAACTTGCCGGAAGTCTTCAAGATGACACCTTCGCCAGAATCGGATTGGTTGTTCGGTAATTCCGTGAATTTCACAAAGGTGGCATTCGACTGATAGTCGGCAGCAGAGACACTGTAGGCAGTGACTGCCGTTCCGTTGAGCCTCTCGTTCAAGCTGTAATCTACAGGGTAGCTCTGGCTATATGTGGCATACTTGATGTAATCTTTTTCGGCACTTCCTATAGGCTTGTTGTCCTTGACGATGGCTATGCAGTATAGTTTGCAGTTCTGTACACAGAAAGTTAAGTCCTTGGCCGTATCCCCGAGTCGATAGACAGAAACGTAATTATTATTACTGTTTGGAATTGTTCTGAGGCTATCGACGCCTAATGTGTTCAGATTGAACATCTCTTTGCCATTGTGTTCTATGTAAACCATTGCCTTGGCAGGAACCGATTGAATGGTGACGTAATGTGTTCCACCAGTGAGGTCCAGATAGGTGTCACCTTTGGCTTCTGACTTATTTTTACATACTATTTGGAATCTGTCTTTATCGTTTTTCACTAAGTTGAACAGCAAGCCTCTTAGTTCTGGCAGAGGGGTATTGCTTGCACCTGCTTTTATCTCTTGTCCTTGTGCAAAGTTGCTCTTTTTTGCATTGCTACTTCCGTATTCATGATCATTGCCTTCATATTTCTCCCCCCAATAGGTATTTTTAGCATCTACGCTTTTTTTGATTTCCTTGAAAGTGTCGGCTGAGATATTTGTGAAATCCCAGGTATAAACATCTTTTCTATCACGAGAGTCAGAGGCCTTTCCAGACTTAGGGGTCTCGAAATAGAACTTGAAGTTTTTCTCCATTGGCTGCCCGCCATTTCCTACAATGGCGTATGTAGGAATTGTCACCTCATAGCGCATGCCATAGAATAAGTGCTGGCCAGAGTACTCAAACCACAATTTGTTTCTTTCGGCATGAATAGGATTGTCGCTTCTTGCGCTGTAGTATTCTATAGATGTATAGCTTTCGCTACCACCCATAGGGCGACAGAAAATCAAGGCACCATCCAAAAGTTGGATGTTTTCATTGAATGTTATTTTTATCTTCTTGGGTGTAGTCGGCTGAACATCTTCCACTTTTATGGTAGATTCTGCTGCAGGGGACGTAGATTCTACTATTGGTGCGTTACCTATCACTTTGGCTGTTGTAAATACAAAGGTGACATCGGGCAACGTTCCGTCTTTTACATCTTGAAGTTTTGCATGTTCTTTCAATGTTAAAGTATAGGTATAGTTGGGACGAAGCTGCTGATCTTCTTTGGGCGTAAATACAAGTTTGCTGCCATTTGCGATACCCGTCACAGTTCCTATGTTGTGGGGCTGGTTTCCGTCTGCGTTTATTCCCTCGAGAGTCGCTTCTACAACATTGTTCTCGATATTTTTATTATTTCCATCTTTGTCTTTGGCAGACAAGATGATACGTGTGGTGAGAGGAGCCTCGTCCTGATTGTATGGGGTGGTCATACTCAGGTTTATACCCTTCACGGAACTAATCAAGTTCAATACAATCTGATTGTTCTTCAAGGTAGAGCCTGCTGTAGCATCTTTCAAGCTACCGGCAGTAATCTTGATGGAGTAATGCTTACCTGCTGTTAATGTAACTGGCACGTAAAGTCTCTTGTTATCAGCGCTAATGTCGCATTCTTTAGAATCCTTGGTATATGACTTTACTGTCGTACCGCCGTATACGGTAACATTGAAGTCGGCTGTTTTCTCAAGATTTTCTTCGAAAGTAAACTCCACTCGGTTGTTGTCGAGTGTGGAAACTGTATATGGATTAGCTTCAATTTTTGTACTTCCATTGTATGCTCCCAAATAGTTCAATCCCTTGGTTGAGAATGTGAAGCTGCAGTTCTTGTTGCCCGTACCCGAAGTCTCCATGATCACATTTTCAGGAATATTCAAGGTATATGTGGTAGCTGACTCCAACTGCTTGCCTTGGGGTAGTGTAAAGTTGAGTTCTTTCACGCCAGTTTTACCTGCGGTAAAAGTGGCAGTTACTACCATGTTGTTGTTTTCGTCGTCAGAGGTCAATGTGGCCTTGATGGTTTGTTCCGTAAGAGTCTTGGTTCCATTGACATCGTAAGCCCACAATGCTTTTTCAGAAGTCACCTTGATGGATGTGAGGTTAGGATCGACTCCTGTTGCGTTGTTCGCAGGTGTTGTCATGGTAAGAACAGGTGCGGCATCAAGTACAGAGATTTGCGAAATCCATACTCCCCAATCTGCTCCGTTCGGGTCAATGGTTAGGCTGGCATCACCATCTTGAATCACTTTGTATATTTCTATATTGTTCGTTCTTACTTGAGAAACTTTCAGGTTGGTCGTCGGAAGAATGTCTACACCCGTATAAGAAATCTTTACCTTCTGTCCTTTATGAAGAGAAGGAATGGTGATGGTGGCTGTTCTTGGAAGGGAAACGCATTTTCCTCTTCTATCTGCGCATACGTGATCTGTGAAGCGAAGACCACGAAGTAAGTCCACATCATAACCTGTGGCAACAGTAGGTGAGTTTCGCCATTCATCGGCTCCATTTTCAGTGTTATATTTCCAAATTTCAGATACGAATTGGCTTTCTGAATTTTTCCACAGGCTCTCGTCTGTGAAATTCCATGTGTAAGGGTAAGCCTGTACCGTATGATTGTCCAAGCCACTTGTTTGATAAGTGATGTCAATGGATGTGATGTAGGCTTTATTTTTTGTATTATTACTGGTAAGGGATACAGAACTTGCACCTTGGTCTGATGACCAGGTTTGTGTGGTGACATAACTTGTGGCTTCCGTTGGGGCTAAAGTGCCGCCTGTAGTTGAGCTTTCAGCAAAGTACCCTTTATTATTGGTTTCAAAATTGAATACAATTTTTGTAATCTTCATTTCTGCTGATGAGCTTGAAATCGTGATTTTGGCACTTGCCTTTAGCGCAATCGTTTGTCCATGGTTAGAACTAGCATCGGCAGTGTTCCAACTGGCATTGTCATCGCTTGCTGCAGTGATTGTCAAAGTAATGCCTCCGTGTGCAATCGAACCGGAATATCCTGCGGGAACGTTCAGTTTGGTTAGGTTACAATCGCTTGTCGGATATGTGGCACTGAATGTCTTCGTCTTGTCCGCCCAAGCATTGCTTCCCCAGAATACCATTAGGAGAAGCAAGCAAAAGTCAATCAATCTTTTCATTTTACTTACATTTATATTTATAATGTTTTTTGTTTTATTTAATCATCGCTTTCTTGTTGCCTATATCTATTGAAACAGTCTTTTTGGCGTAGTTTTTTAAGCAGCAAGACATACGTCTTAACTCCTTAACTTCCTTAACTCCTTTAACTTCCTGATATACGAAAGTTCAATTATTATATTGCAAAATTACTTCTTTCCATATAGATAAAGGTGCAATATTGAAATTTTATAGTGGACAATAATGAAAGTGTATTCGAATCCGATTCATAAACTACATTTTTTCTTCTCTTTTCGTGTATTTCCACCAATTTCTATTCGAAAATCCACCATACCGATTCTTTTTTGTTGTAGTTTGCCATCACAGAAAAAATAGTTCTATATAATTATTCACTGAGCCCACTTAAAAAAAGGGGCTCAGTTTATTACTTTTCTACTTTGCAGCCGGCATTGCGGAGCAACTGGAGAAGACCATTCTCACCACCTAAATTGGCGGCATCAACAACAAAGAAGGTTGGCTTCTCTGCCATCACAGTCTGCACCTTTGCAGCCCAAGCCTCAAGAGTTGGTTGAGAAACATGAGCGCCAGTAGCCTTGAAAGCAGCATCTACATCCTGTGCCTTGAAAGCACCTACAGCCTTATTCAACTTGGCCAACTCAGTAGGCTCATTCTCCAGAAACTCTACCAAGCGAGCCACTTGCTGTTTCAGGTCACTCTTATAGGTAGCATTGATATAAGCATCAACATCACTTAAACCGCCTACAGTCTCATTGTTTGCCTTTGCCTGTGCTTCAAAATACTGGTCGAAAGTATGAGTAGGATCATACATACCCATGTGATTGGCCACAAAAAGCAACTGCTCCATGTCTTCCATCAAAGCTGCAGGAGTCAGGTTACCATACTTTTTCTGCACATAGGAACTACGGAAATCCACCTCCATGTATTTCTTGAGGAAAGCATTAAGCTTTGTCTGCTGAGCCGGAGTAAGCAAACTGAGGAGAGTCTTGCCGTCAGCCAGTTTCTTAGCACCATTGATGGTCTCTTGATAAGCCGCCTTGTTTACCTCGAAATACATCTGATCGGTATTCGTAAGTGCTTCCTTCAACTCACCACTCAGACTAACAACACCCATAGGATTCATGAGCCGGTTGGAAGCCATGATATAGGAAGGCTTCAGATTGGTACTGTCCTTACTGATCTTGTAAAGAAGCTGTGCCTGTACACCCACCATGCCTACGCTTACCAGCATAAGCGCCAAAACAATTCGCTTCATCGAATTGAAATTCATCTTCTTGAAATTCATTTACTTTTAAATTAAAACATTAAACTTATCTTTCACTAAACTCTCTATTTTGTGGACAAAAGTACAAAAAAATCCCGATACAGCAATAATTGTATCGGGATTTCATATATTTATGTGACATTTTTCTTGTTACTTAGCCTCACCAGCCTTTGTAGCATGCATGATAACCTCTACGTGGTTGCCATCCTTCATCACTACATTCTTGAGGAAATCGCTCACTGCCTTTGCATCTACAGAGCTTACCTCCTTCTTGTAGTTGGTATGAGTATCAATACCATAAAGCAAATACTCAGAGATAACACCCATCCAATAGCCATTTTGCTTACAGTTTACATCAGCCTGCTTCAGAAGGATTTCCTTCACCTTCTGGAGGTCATCCAGATTAGGCTGCTCCATCGCATCCTTCAAGCCAGAATAGAAGTAAGGAATAGCATCCTTAGACTTGTCTGGGTTCATCATTGCATTACCAGTAAAGCCTACACGCATGGTCTTGCCATCAAGTTTTACACTTTCCATAGCATCAGCACCTGCATAATAAGCAGCACTCAACTTCTCACGGATATTACGGTTGTAATCCATATTGATAACGCGAGCTGCAATATCAGCAAGTACTGAGTTGCGCAATGTATAAGGAGCCTCTGAGCACCAGATCTCAACAGCTACATCCTGTGGATTCTCCATTGCCTTGGTAAACTTGTTGACAACTTCACCCTTCACTGGCAATGTCTCTACGTTCTTAAACTTCTTTCCGTTGCTTGGCAAAGAAGCGATATACTGCTCGATAAGAGGAAGAATCTTAGCCTCATCGAAGTTGCCGACAAAGAAGAAAGTATAATCCTTCGCATTACCGAAAAGCTGCTTACCAAGTTCAAGTGCGCGGTCGTAGTTTACACTCTTCACCTCATCCACTGTCATTGTGCGGAATACTGGATTACCAGGATAGAGCGTGCTGGTCAATGAATCCTGGAATACAGCCTGAGGATTGTTGCTACGATTAGCGAGTGCTGTTACCTGATTGTTGATCAGGTTGTTGACAGCCTTCTCGTCCTTAGTCAGATTAGTGAGCTTCAAATAGATGAGCTGCATCAAAGTCTCCAAATCCTTTGGAGTTGAGCCACCAGCCAAACCATGACGGTATCTTGAGACACTGAATCCGCAAGAAGCAATCTTACCTGCCAAAATCTTCTCGAGATCATTATTGGTAAAGCCACGCAAACCACTTGAGTTCATCAAGGCACCCATCATCTTCACCTCGTTGAGATCCTTTGTTCCGAAAGCAGAAGTACCACCATTTGCTGTAGCAGCAAACTGTACCTCGTCGTTCTTGAAGTCAGTCTTCTTGAGCACTACTTTGGCACCATTAGAGAGGGTAAGCATCTTGTAACCGAAGAGCTTATTCTCTGTAGTCTTCTTGATCTTACCAGCCTTAGGAAGCTCTGTCATCAATGGTTCCTGCTTTACATTATCTACGTAAGCTTCGAGCTTTTCACCACGCACCTGCTTTACGACGTCAGCCAACTGCTGCTGTGTTGGATAAACAGCACCCTCAGCATCACGCATCATCAGAAGTGTTACGAAGTTGGTATCAGTCTCGCAAATCAACTCCTTGGCATAAGCATTGATAGCCTCAACAGGAATACTTGGAACCATCATCTTATAGATCTGATATTCATCCTCTACAGAAGGGATTGGCTCATTAGAGATGAAATGATCTACATACTGAGAAGTAAACTGCTCATTCTTCATCTTATCACGGTTAGAATACATCTTATCCAAACCGCTCATGAAATCCTCTTTATAGCGAACGTACTCAGTAGCCGTGAAACCGAAGTCCTTAGCACGCTTAGCCTCACGGAGAACAGCTGCATAAGCCTCAAGCATCTTGCCAGGCTTGGCAACTGCAGTAAGACTGAAAGCATCCTTTGTGCGGGAAACCAAGTAGCTGCCATTATCACAACCAGCCTGGAGATATGGACAGTCAGCCTCCAATGACTTTTCGCCCAAACGAGAGCTAAGCATGCTGGCAATTGCACTCTGAACATAAGAAGTAGCGAAGTAATTGAGATTACCCTTCAAAGAGTCAGGTGTAGCATCGTGCTTCATGCTGATCATAGCCACATCGTAGTTCTGCTCCTTGTCCTTGTCAACTACATAGATAGCTGTATCATTGTCAGGAACCAACTCAGGGATTACCTTTGCTGCATTAGCAGGAACCTTGATGCCGCTGAAGAGTTTCTTGATCTGTGCCTCTATGTGATCAACATCTATATCACCTACTATGATGATAGCCTGATTGTCCGGACGATACCATTTGCGATAGTAAGCACGGAGAGTTTCAGGATCGCAACCATCAATGATACTCATCAGACCGATTGGCATACGATAACCGTACTTGCTGCCAGGATAAAGTGCAGGAAGTGAACGCTCCATGATACGCTGCTGACCTACCATACGCATACGGTACTCATTGTGTACAACGTCACGCTCATCGTCGATAGCCTTTTGGGTAAGAGAGATACCATTGCTCCAATCCTTGAGGATGAGCATACAAGAATCTACGGCTGTAGTACGAGTAGTTGGTACGTCGGTAAAATAGTAAACGGTCTTGTCGATACTTGTGTAAGCATTCAAATTCTTACCATACTCCACACCAATGCTCTGAAGATAGTTCTGAAGGCTATTGCCCTGGAAATGCTCAGAACCATTGAAAGCCAAGTGCTCCAAGAGGTGAGCCAAACCACGCTGGTCGTCATTCTCATTAATAGAACCAACCTTCTGTGCAATGTAGAAACTAGCTACATGCTCAGGAAAATTGTTGTGGCGAATGTAGTAGGTAAGGCCGTTGTCAAGGTGACCGATTCTCACATCCTTGTCAACAGGAACCTGAGGCATCTGCTGTGCCACCATTGAGCCTGTAGCCAGCAGCATCACTGCCGCTACAAAAAACTGCTTTAATCTCATGTTTTATTATAATGTTAGAATTATTACTTACATTTTATTATTTAATCTATACACATACATATTATAGAAAATGGATATTTTCTGAATATACATTTATAGTATAAAACGAAATCCCCACGCCTTTGGGTAGCTTTCAGAATGCAAAAATAACATAATTAAAGGGAGAAAACAAATATTTTGTAGTTTTTTTCACTCTTTATCCCTCATTTTCACGCTTTTATCGCTATTTTCACACTTTAGCCTGGAAAATCATGCACTAACTCAATGAATCGGAAGTCCTTTATCCATGCACCTGAAAGCTCTTCATCCAAGAACCGCGGAAAAGGCGTATGAGGAAGAGAACTCCACGGAAAGTAAGTTCCGTAGCCATCGCAATCCACACACCTTCCAATCCGTAGCTTTTGGATAAGGCGTAGGCAAGAGTGAGTCGCACGAGCCACATGGTACCGAGATTGATAGCAGCAGGCTTGAATGTATCACCTGCTCCCACACAGACACAATAGGTCACGATGCTCGCAGCAAAGAACGGTTCGGCAAATGCTTCGATGCGCAGACAGGTAGTACCCAACTGTCGGATGGCCTCCACAGGAGAAAGCACTCCTATCATTTCTGGCGCAAAGACATACATGATGACTCCCATCAATGCCATCACCAGCATACCAAGGCCAACGGTCATATAAGCAAAGTTCCTGCACAGGTCTATGCGCCCCGCCCCATGAGTCTGTCCTACCAGAGTAGTAGCAGCATCACCGATACCATAACCAGGCATATAGCAAAGACTTTCTGCAGTAATCGCAAAAGAATGGGCAGCAATGGCAATGTTGCCCAATGGTGCCACAATCATGGTGCTCACAATCTGTGCTCCACTCATCAAAATATTCTGTATGGCGATAGGGATGCTGATCTTGCAGGCTCTCTGCACATATTCCTTTACCCAATGAAAACGCACATGGTCCTGACGGAGATTAAGCATCCGGTTCTTGCAAGCCGACAGATAGAGATTGGGTAGTGAAATACAGATATATGCCAAGGCTGTACCCATAGCTGCACCCACAACCCCGAGTTTGCAGACATAAATGAAAATATAATTGAAAATTACATCACAAATACACACCAGTATAGCCATCACGCTCGGCGTATGCATATTACCTGCCGACTTGAGCATCATCTCGGAAGTATGATAAAGATACACGAAGGGAAGCACTAAGGAATATATCAGGAAATAACCAGAAGATGCTGAAGCGATATCAGCACCACCACCCAACCAGTATGGAAGATGTGAATGTATTCCCACTCCTATGAGCGAGAGGAACACACTGAAAGCCAGTCCACAAATCAAGGCATGGCGAAAGACCTGACGCGCCTTCACAAAATCATTGGCTCCGATAAAATGAGCTACCTGCACTGAGAATCCTGTGGCAGCCGCACTCAGCAAACTGCCAACCAACCATGTGGTAGATTCTATCAGACCGATACTGGCAGAAGCCTCAGCACCCAGATGACCAACCATAGAGGCATCAATAAAAAACATCAGGACGGTGGAAATCTGTGCCAACATAAACGGGATACTCAATCCCACAATCAGATTGAGTTTCTCGCTACGTGCCATCGTTCTACCCGAACGAATCGACTCCATCAGATATTCTGTTTTCTTACTATATAGCATATTTCTTATTTATATTTTCTATCTATTCTTTTATCGATTTACGTCAAAACAAAATACACGGAAAATGGCGACTCCATGTTGAGAAACCGCCATTTCTTATTAACATAAATAATTATTACATTCAATCAATATTCCTAAAATACATACTTTCACCTTTATGAAAACTAACCTAACCTATTTGTCGTCCTTGAATAAACAATCTTTATTTACCTTTTCTTCTAATACCTGTCGTCCTTGAATTACAATCTTAATAACCTACCTTTTAAAAAACCAAACCTAGAACAATTTATTACCTAACTAAAAACCTAAAACTTATATTTCTGATGCAAAGGTACTACATTTCTTGGAACCCACAATATTTTTATGAATAAATTTGCAGCTTTCTAACATTTTTTTGATATACGTCAAAGGATTGTGTACGAACACAAACACTAATTTAGCCTTCGCAACATATTTTTAGAATTGAAAATAGAAATGAAAATCATGGAATCATAAAGGAGGAAAAAGAGGGGGGAAAAAAAAAAGCCTTGAAAGTATCACTACTCCCAAGGCTAAAATTTCATCATATCTTTCAGCAGTCATCATATGCGAGTATATTGCTATACATATAAAGCATATTACTGCCTGATATTATTCTTCCGTTATCCAGCTACCTTTACCTCGCTTATAGGCAGTCAATGCCATTTCGAAGCGAAGCATAGAATAAGCAGGAACGGTTGAGTTTGCGCTGCTACCATAAGCGAGATTAGCAGGAATGAATACCTGCCAGTGATCTCCGACATGCATGCCCAAAAGGGCTGTGGTGAAACCATCTATCCAACCATAATTAATAGTCGTCTTTGTTGGCTTAGCCGTTTCCGGACTATACGCATCAGCAACAAAAGTCTGGTCAAAAACATAACCATTAGCATAAGAATCGGATGGAATCAATCTACCACGATAACTCAACTGGATAGAATCGGTATAGAGCAGATTAGCATCGCTATTACCCTCCTTCAGTATATGCACCACGATATAATCATCGTCATTATACTTTAGGGTAGAAGCAGCACCTTGTCCTTCCGTAGTGGATGTCTGGTTCTGAAGTGTCCAGCTACGTATCACCTTCCACTCCGTACTTCCATTGGCAATCTGCTGTCGGGCTTTAGCTAATGTATCAGCAAAAGCCTTATCATTACGCTCCTGCCAATTTCTAAACTCAGAATTCGACTCGTCCTCATTCGTCTCACTGCATGATGACAGTACGAAAACCGTCATCAGCAGAAAGAACAAATATTTAATATTCTTAAAGTTCATCTAAATCTTTTGTTTTGCTATATCATATACCTTATTATATATATGCATATCACTCAGACTACACAAATCATACAGGTATATCCCGAAATACTGGGGCAATTAGAAATTCTTGATTTCCTTGCCAAGCTTTTTCAATACGCTTGTGATGCTCACACGCTCCTCGATGATACTGCGCAAGTCGCTGATAGCAACACGCTCCTGCTCCATAGTATCACGATAACGGAGAGTTACCTTATGATCATTTGGAGTCTCGTGGTCAACGGTGATACAGAATGGAGTACCGATGGCATCCTGACGACGATAACGTTTACCGATAGAATCCTTAGGATCGCCATAGTGAGTATTGAAATGGAACTTCAACTCATCTACAATCTCGTGAGCCAACTCTGGGAGACCATACTTCTTATCCAATGGGAATACGGCGCACTTCACTGGAGCCAAAGCCTCTGGCAAACGCAATACAACACGTGTCTCACCATTCTCCAACTTCTCCTCGCAGTAAGAGTGGCACATTACGCTGAGGAACATACGGTCAACACCGATAGAAGTCTCTACATCGTAAGGCACATAGCTCTCGTTCTTTTCAGGATCGAAGTACTTGATAGAACGGCCGCTGAACTTCTCGTGCTGAGAAAGGTCGAAATCGGTACGGCTATGAATACCCTCTACCTCCTTGAAGCCGAAAGGCATCTTAAACTCGATATCTGTAGCAGCGTTAGCATAGTGAGCCAACTTCTCGTGGTCGTGGTAGCGATAGTTCTCATTACCCATGCCGAGAGCCTCGTGCCATGCCAGACGAACCTTCTTCCAATACTCAAACCACTTCATTTCTGTACCTGGCTGGCAGAAGAACTGCATCTCCATCTGCTCGAACTCACGCATACGGAATACGAACTGACGGGCTACAACCTCGTTACGGAAAGCCTTACCAATCTGGCAGATACCGAATGGCAACTTCATACGGCCGGTCTTCTGAACGCTCAGATAATCTACGAAGATACCCTGAGCTGTCTCAGGACGGAGATATACCTTGCTTGTAGCATCACTGGCAGCACCCATCTGGGTAGAGAACATCAGGTTGAACTGGCGAACGTCTGTCCAGTTCTTGGTACCGCTGATAGGGCAAACGATACCCTCATCCTCGATAATCTGCTTCAGCATCTCCAGGTTAGGACCCTGCATAGCCTCAGTATAGCGGGCATGGAGATCATCAAACTTCTTCTGGTTTTCGAGAACACGAGGATTGGTAGCACGGAACTGAGCCTCATCAAAGCTGTCGCCGAAACGCTTCTTTGCCTTAGCAATCTCCTTAGCAATCTTCTCTTCGTATTTAGCCATGTGATCCTCGATGAGCACATCAGCACGATAACGCTTCTTAGAGTCGCGGTTATCAATCAATGGGTCATTGAAAGCATCTACGTGGCCGGAAGCCTTCCAAACTGTAGGGTGCATGAAGATAGAAGCATCAAGACCAACAATGTTCTCGTGCAGCAATACCATGCTCTGCCACCAATACTGCTTGATATTATTTTTCAGCTCAACACCATTCTGTCCATAATCATAAACAGCTGCCAAGCCATCATAAATTTCACTACTTGGGAATACAAAGCCATATTCTTTGCAATGGCTTACGATTTTCTTAAAAACATCTTCCTGTGCCATGATAAAAACTTATTTTTTTCAAATTTTCGGCAAAGATACGCTTTTTTCTCGAAATTTTGTTGTATTTTTGCCATAAATTATCAAAATAAGTATTAAAAGCTATCTATGAGCGACGAAATTAAAGATAAAGACGGAATAGAAGGTCAAAATCCTGACAACTTGCAAGATTCTCAAAATAACGACCTGCAGAACACCTCTAAAGACGATTTGGGGGATTCGCAAAAGGACGACTTAGAGGATTCGTCAAAGGATGATTTGAAAAATCAGACCGAACAGCATTCCGATTATAAGCCGGTGAACCGATTCGACGCATCCGCTGTACACCATCTCAGCGGTATGTACCAGAACTGGTTCCTCGACTATGCCTCGTACGTAATTCTGGAGCGTGCCGTGCCTCACATCGAGGACGGATTGAAGCCTGTACAGCGACGCATTCTCCACTCCATGAAACGTATGGATGATGGCAGATACAACAAGGTGGCAAATATCGTGGGCCACACCATGCAGTTTCATCCTCATGGTGACGCCTCCATCGGTGATGCCCTGGTACAGATGGGACAGAAAGACCTGCTCATCGACACACAGGGTAACTGGGGAAACATTCTCACTGGCGACCGTGCGGCAGCGCCCCGCTATATCGAGGCACGACTTTCCAAGTTTGCACTCGACGTAGTATTCAACCCGAAGACTACCGACTGGCAGCTCTCATACGACGGCCGCAATAAAGAGCCTATCACCCTGCCTGCCAAATTTCCTCTGCTCCTTGCACAAGGTGCAGAAGGTATCGCCGTAGGCTTGAGCAGCAAGGTGCTGCCCCACAACTTCAATGATCTCTGCGATGCAGCCATTCACTATCTGAAGGGCGAACCATTCACGCTTTATCCTGATTTCCCTACAGGTGGTGCCATTGATGTAAGCAAATACAATGACGGGCAGCGTGGCGGCGTGCTGAAAGTTCGTGCCAAGATAGACAAGCTCGACAACAAGACTCTGATCATCAGCGAGATTCCATACAGTAAGACTACGGGAAGCCTCATCGAATCTATCACCAAGGCTGTAGAGAAAGGTAAAATCAAGGCCAGAAAGGTGGATGATGTGACTTCTGCCAACGTGGAGATTCTCGTCCATCTGACTCCTGGCACGTCGTCAGACAAGACGATGGATGCCCTCTATGCCTTCAGCGACTGCGAAATCAATATTTCACCCAACTGCTGCGTCATCGAGGACAACAAGCCAAAGTTCCTCACCGTCAGCGATGTGCTCAAGCATAGCGTAGATTGCACGATGGGACTGCTCCGCAAGGAACTCATGATCCGCAAGGGCGAATTGGAAGAACAGCTCTTCTTCTCCTCTCTGGAGCGCATTTTCATCGAGGAGCGCATCTACAAGGAGCGCAAGTTTGAGCAGAGTAAGAGTCAGGATGAGGTAGTGGCATTCATCGACTCAAAGTTGGAACCTTTCAAGGACAAGCTCTTTACTGCCGAGGTGGATGGCAAGGGAATGGTACAGTATGCTTTCCATCGCGAAATCACCCGGGAAGATATTCTCAAACTGCTCGAAATCAAGATGCAGCGTATTCTTAAATATAATAAGGATAAGGCGGATGATCTCCTGATGAAGATTAAGGCAGAACTGGCTGAGATTGAAAATGACCTTGCCCACATGACCGATGTGACCATCAACTGGTTTGAATACCTCAAAGGCAAATACGGCAAGTTACATCCTCGCAAAACCGAGATACGCAACTTCGACACTATCGAGGTGACCAAGGTGGTAGAAGCCAACCAGAAATTGTTTATCAACCGACAGGAAGGATTCGTAGGAACCGGACTCAAGAAGGATGAATTCGTATGCAACTGTTCCGACCTCGACGACATCATCGTCTTCTATAAAGACGGAAAATTCAAGGTCATGAAGGTGGCCGACAAGATATTCGTAGGAAAGAACATCCTCCACGTACAGGTATTCAAGAAAAACGACAAGCGCACCATCTACAACTGCGTTTATCGCGACGGAAAACAAGGTGATTATTTCATCAAGCGATTCAACGTGACGGCGATGACCCGCGACAAGTTGTACGACATCACCCAGGGTACTCCTGGCAGCCGCGTCATCTACTTCACCGCCAACCCTAATGGCGAAGCGGAAATCATCAAGGTAACTATGGAGCCAGACCTGTCGAAGAAACGACAGAGCATCTTCCTGGAGAAGGATTTCTCCGAAATACTCATCAAGGGACGTGCTGCCAAGGGAAATCTCCTGACCAAGCGTACCATCAAACGCATCGGACTGAAGAGTCACGGTCACAGCACCTTGGGAGGAAGAAAGGTTTGGTTTGACCCAGACGTAAACCGCATCAACTATGATGAGAACGGAAGATTCCTCGGTGAATTCAATGACGACGAAAGCATCCTGGTAGTACTCGACGATGGCGATTTCTACATCACCAACTTCGACCCGAACAACCACTACGAGGACAACATCCTCCGTCTGGAAAAATGGGACGAGCACAAGATCTGGACCGCCATTCTCTACGATGCCGACAATCAGGGCTATCCTTATATCAAGCGCTTCACGATGGATGCCATCAAGCGCCATCAGAACTTCATGGGTGAAAATCCTAACTGCAAGCTGATTTTGCTCACCGACACGGTTTATCCGAGAATCAAGGTTACCTATGGCGGCGTGGATGCTATCCGACCTGCCGAGGAAATCGATGCAGAACAGTTTATCGGACAGAAGAGCTTCAAGGCAAAGGGCAAGCGTCTCACTACCTGGAAGATAGAAAGCATCGAAGAACTGGAGCCAACGAGATTCCCTGAACCAACTGGTGGGGAGGAAGAAGGTTCTGTAGATGACTCTTTTAAGGGTACTCAAAGTGGCGGGAACGATGGCAATTCTTCTGAAAACACCACTATGGAACTACGTGAGAATCTTGATCCTGATGCAGGCAAGAGTGAACAGCAGGTTATCGACGAGTTGACAGGACAGACAAGCCTTTTCGATGACAAAAGATTCACAGAAGAGAATGAGAAAGATAAAGACTGGTTGAAAAAACAATAGAATGAATTGTTGAAGAACAAAGAAAAAAGTAGTCGTGCTATCAAGCTGTTGCTACTATAGAAAAAAAATAAAAGCCGCCCCTGAGGAATTTATTTTTCCTTTTTGAGGCGGCTTTTTGTATAAAAGGTTTACATAATTTAAGCTCCCTGTTACTGAGGACTTTACTCTACAGTAATCTGAACTCTGCGACACTTTATGTCTGGGCAGCCATTGCTGTCTCCCACTGCTTTCTCCAACTTGATGGAGAAGTCCTCTATGCCTTTCTTCTTGAGATAATCTACGACATTGTTCAGACGCCCCTCACTGAGCTTGAAGTTCTTGGAAGAAGGGCCATCTGATGATGCTTCACCGATGATGGTCAACTTATAGTTCTTCTGCTCCTTCAGAGAAGCAATGAAATCATTTAGGCGAATGCGTTCCTGCTCGATAATTTTAGTCTTGTTGACTGGGAAATAGACATCATGACCATTTACCTTCGCATTAGCATTTTGGCAATCCTCCACCAACGCCTTCAAGTCGGCATTCTCCTGTTGGCTCTTGCGCAACTTGCTTTGCAAACCGTCATTCTCACGTTGCTTATCCTGCAGTTGTCGCTCGTAAGCGTCCTTCATCTCCTGCTGTTCAGCAAGCGTGTTGTAATAGAGTGCCTTGTTGGTTGGCATACGTTTGCCCACAAAGTTGTAGCGAAGAACCAATCCACCACTAACTATGCCCTTAGGCGTGAGGTCGTTGTCGAGAGGTAAGTATTTGTACTGTCCTATCAAACCGATGGTCCAACGAGGCGTGATGTCGTACTCGAAGCTCAGGGAAACCGGGATGTACAAGGCATTCACCTGCTTTTTCTCCACATCTGAGGTCAGGTAGTTGTGGCTATAGACATTATAATATCCCTCGCCCTTCGCTACTGCCAACTCCCTATAGGAAGTAGTGGCAGAGAATCGGTTCCAGCCATGTAGGTAACCCGCTCCCACTCCTAACCACAAGTTGAACTTCTGTGCCTTACGATTGTGCCAAAACTCCATGATATTGAAATCGAAGTTGAGGTCGGCCATCGCATAGTGCATATTGTAGCGGTTCTGTATGCGGTCAATCTTTGTCTCCAATGGCGCAGGGTAAGTTTTGCCTGTAGAAGGGTCTGTAATCACAAAGTCATTCTTTGTGACAGTAGAGGAAGCCACATGCTTGCCAGTAGCTTTTAGCATGGTGTATTCCAAGTTCAGGCCAATTCTCACCCATGGCTTGATGTTATACTTCAAGCCTACCGCTGCGTCGGGCGAAATAGGTCTTCTCGAATCCGAGACATCCGCTCCTCGCATACCATGATAGTAGCTTACACCACCCTGTCCGTAGATGGACCAGGTGTGGGTTCGCACCGTATCATTGTAGGTCTGGGCTTGAAGTGTGGTAGCCGTCGCTATGACGGCCGCCACTATAGTTAAACGTTTCATTTTCATAATCTCCAAGCTTTAAGTTTCTACTCTGGCCAAGTATATTCTGGTATGCTGGTTACAGTCGCATTTGGCTCAAGATAAATGTTGCACTTCACAAGAGAGGTGATGATGCCATTATTGTATGTTCTGAATGTCATCATTACATCCATAGCTGAAGTCATCCTCTTTATTTTTCCGTTAGAATCAATGTAATATATATACATTATCTTTCTGTCAGAGGAAGTAAAACGATATGTTATATAAGGAATAACCTTAGTCACTCGTATTACCTGCTTGCCATTTGCCAAATCCATTGGTTGGAGGGTTCCTGCAGCTAATGTAGCAGGACCATTTCCTGTTTTTTCTGCCCAAACCATGGTGGATACATTCTCCAATTTATTATCACTTATAGCGTATGCGGCAGAATAGGTAAGAGATGGTTCTTCTGCTACAGTCAGCATTTTGGCAATGACTTCACGGAGATCACCATCTTGGATTGCCTCCCACAAACGTGGATCTACATAGATGGAAGAGTTGTCGTCTGGATTCTTATAGATACCATTGTCAGCCAGCATCTTTTTCAAGAGTTCAATCTGCGTCTTGGCGTTTGCGTCCTGCTTATTCTCCAGTGACTTGATGGCTTTTTCGATAGCAGTCTTCAATTCACCATTGGAAGCAACCACGGAAGCAGTACCATCTTTTATAGCCTTGTTGAGGTCTGCGGTCTGCTTTGTGATAGCATCTACGACACCAACAATCTTCAGACCGATTTGTTTGGTATTGTCGCTGATGGCATCCTTGATAGCACCACCTTGGGTTGTAATGGCCGTGCTGATAACATTGCCGTTCTTGTCGATAGCAGTAGCAACTACTTTGCCGTTCTTGTCGATAGCGGTAACGATATCGCCTCCCTGCTTATCTACGGCATCCTTCAGGCTCTTGAGATTGTCCTTCATGCTGCCTTCCATGTTGACGATAGCTGTCGTGTTGTCGGCAAGTTTGACAGACAATTCACCAGACATCTTATTGATGCTGTTCTTCACAGTCTTGAAGCCAGATACTAAGTTCTTGTTGAGCTTCTTTAAGGTGGTGTTCAGTGTCTTCAACTGAACGTTTGCGTTTTGCAACTCAGTGTTGGTACCTTGCAACTGGGTGTCGATGGCAGTTAAGCGCAAGTCGAGCGTCTTATTGATCCTCCTTTCCTGTGCTGTCACCTTTGCCAAACCACTTGAGATGGCGGTGTTGATAGCATCCAACTTGGATTCCAACAAGGCATTCTGACTCTCAAGAGTTCCATTCAATGTATCGATGCTACCTACAATCTCTGCTGCTATCAGTTTACCAGACTTCGTGATAGTCATGCGCAGCAACTTACCTTGCTTCTTGATAGCTTCTGTTTGTGTACCGATGGCATCAGTTTGTGTACCGATGGCTGTGACAATCTTGTTGCCCTTGTCGTCCACGGTCTCGTTCAATTTGTTGAAGCCATTCAAAATAGTCGTATTGAGAGTACCCAAACTTGCTTGTGTATTTGTATCTAAGGTCTTGATGGCACCTGTGTTCTTGTCAATCTCCAACATGATACCTACCAAACCTGTAGAAAGAGCAATGGTGAGTGCTTTAAATCGGCTACTCAAAGATTTTGTCTGATCGTTGATAGCCTTGGCGAGCTTGTTAGTTTGAGTCACGATTGTTGCACTGAGAAGTTTCTGCTGCTTGTCAAGTTCCAGACGGAGCAAGTTGCCGTTCTTGTCCAATGCTGTGATGATGTTGCCACCTGTGGTAGAAATCTCTGTCTTGATAGCCAGGAATCCAGAAATCAAAGTTCCGTCAATCTTACCCAAGGACATGTTGATACCATTGAGGCTTACCTGTGTATTCTTGTCGAGCAACGTGATGGCACCTGTGTTCTTATCTACGCTGACCACAACATTCTTCAGACCAGTCTCCACTACGGTACTCAAGGCTTTAATGCGCTTGTCCAAAGTGCTGGTTTGGTCATTGATGGCAGCGATGAGCTTGGTTGTCTGACCTACGATGGTGGCACTGAGAGCCTCCTGCTGCTTGCCCAATTCAACACGGAGCAAGTTGCCGTTGTTGTCCAATGCGTAGATGACATCATTGCCTGTCGTAGAAATCTGCTCTTTGAGCAACTTAAAGCCATCTGTTAACGAACCGTTAATCTTTTCAAGGCTTGCGTTTGTATTCTTATCCAACAAGGTGATGGCGCCTGTATTCTTATCTACGCTGACCTTCACATCGGTAAAGCCAGCCTTCAAGGAAGCGTCCAAGATGGCGAAGCGCTCCTCCAACGACTTCGTCTGGTCGTTGATGGCCTTCACGATGGCATCCGTTGAGTTCAACAAAGAGGTAGAGAGCAACTTGCCAGTCTCGTCAATCTGGAGACGCAGCAACTCGCCGTTGTTGTTCATGGCAACGACAATGCTCTTGCCCTGTTCGTCAATTTTGCCAGAAAGAGTAGTGAATCCATTGAATATGGAGGTGTTCACGTCCTTCAATCCTTGCTCTGTCTTCTCGCTGAGAACTTTGATGGCACCCGTGTTGGAGTCAATGGCAAGTTTGATATCTACCATATTGCTCTTCAGCAGTTGATTGAGAGCATCAAAACGCTCTTGTAAAGTCTTGTTTAGGTTGTTCACTGCATCGACCAACGCTGAATAGTCGTTGATGAATGTGTTTCCACCATAGTCCACGTTAGGTTCTAAAACCTCCGTACATGCCGACAGGCTCAAGGCTGCGACAAATAGCATTGGATAAATTTTCTTTTTCATAATCTTTTAGGTTTAAAACTTCTTTATTTTACTTATACCTTATATAAACATAAAATAACTCACAATTACATTCACATTACCAATATAAAGCAATCAGAAGCAAAGTTAATAATCTTTTACTTTTTTGTTGATGACCTTGTCGTGTCATAGTCAACGTTTGCAAATTTATGAAAATAATCTCAAAGTGTGGTGAACGTGAGTTTTTTCTCGTGAATATCAGTTTTTCCACGTGAACGTGCGTTGGATTATACATCTTTTAACTAAATCCGCCTCATATTCACAGAAAAAGCACATTGAAATGTAAGTATTGGTGTAATTTTTAGTGGTGAGAAGTAGCAAAACAACAAAAAAAGGTGCGGAGAACACCACACCTTTGTACAAACAAAATAGTTTGTCAAATATCTTTATGAAACATATTCTTCTATCAAACTATAGTCAAAACCTTCCAAACGCTTGCGAGCGTTAGAAAGTGCCCAACGGTTCTTGAATCCACACAGTTCTGCAGCCATGTCCTGACTCAGATTTGAGTTGGATGTCTCCATCAATCTCTCATAATGTCGAACACGAAAGGCATTTACTAACTTGTAAAAACCCACCTGGGTAATGAAAGTGCCAGCCAGGGTATGTTTCATCAGGGTAACATCACGAATGACGTCCACTCGCTTCAGACTTGGCTCTAAGTAGCGACGGCTCACGATGGTAAGTACCTCTTTCTTTACGGCTTCCCAATCCTTCTCTGCCATCTGCTTTAGCAGGGCTTCCTTGTCGATGCCACCCTCCACATCTAAAACTACCTTTTGGCAAGAACTTACTTTTTCGTCTGTTTCGGACGAGGCAGAATTTTCAGGTTTAAAATCCTCGTTTCGCCGCATTATATTTTCAAGGCATTCCAGTTCCTCTTTCACCAAAGGAGAGCGTATGGCTTTGTTGGGATGGAGAATCTGGCAAAGAAAAAACACCATGAACATAGCCATGAGGATGTTTACACACATATAGACCTCGCGACTTTCCGAAAGAAAGACTATCCACATGATAGTAAAACCTATGAGTGGAAGCCTAAATACTTTCTTGGCAAAAGCATAAGGAAAGTCATCTTCATTGGAATAATTCTGTATGTTGAAATTATCCAATTTACGACTTAACCACCAACATTCTCTCATAAAGCCGTAGGAGAGTAAAAGGCTTATGCCGCCCAATCCATATTCCCATTCCTTCTGATAGGGGGTAAAGACATCTCCATTACGAAACGTTACAAAGAAAAACATCACAATCAAAAGAAGAAAGGGCAAGATGAAGAGTAGGTTGTAGAGGGCTTTCTTATTCAAGTCTTGTATATTGCATATAGTGTTCATTCGAAAATATCGGAAGAACAAAACTGCAAAGCAGATAGGGTAAAAGATGATTCCGAAACTTCGTGCGAAAAACCAAGCGTCAGGATCTGATGGGCATAGCACATATGGAAACTGTAAGACTACAGCTCCATAAAAGAAGGTTACTTGGCGGCGTGCAGGGTAGAAGTAGTCGCCTTGTTCACTATAAGGATGGCACATGTGGCGCCATCTGATGATGGCACCGAACACACCTGATAAAATATAAGTGAAGCAAGCCAAGGAATAGTAAATCTCCGGGCTTGCAAAACAAGTAGATAGTTCCATATGTTATAATCTCTCCTATTTCTATCTAATGATTTTCTTGTCGTCTCTTTGCATTGGATAAGAGTCCAGCTTTTTCATGCAATATGCCTTAAAATCATTCCAATGATAATAAGGAGCCACATCACTCTTGATAGGCAAGGTAGCCTCATCCTCATTCAGAAGGACCTTCACCAAGACATCATTCGGCTTCTTCTGATTGCGATAGAAGACAAACTGCAGGTTGGTTGCCATCGGAGTAATCTTATAATCAAACCACATTTTGGCAATATTCTCAGGATCCTTGATAAGCGCACCATAACCATTCAGGTTGAGCAGACAGGTAAGCGGAGTCACCATCGTATCATGACCATATCTCAGCGTAGCACCCGGATGCTGGAGAGCGATGCAACTGTCAGCCTTCTCGATGATATTTCTCAAGAGATTGCGCTGAGAATAAGGCTGTTCGGCACCAGTATAAGGAGAATATCCGTATGACATCTGCCACCAGGAATTGCTTACCACCCAATTCTGATAGATTTCCTCCTCATTGAAGAGGTCGTAGAGAGAAACCTTGCCACGCAGTTCAGTACCCTGGATAGCCCCAGCCATCTCAAAGAGTTTCCAGTTGAGGTCGCGCGGATTGATATTCTGCTTCACCCAGTACGGATCGTTGAAGAGTTCCTTCATCACGCGATCATAGCAGTCGTGCTTCTTGGTAAATTCCTCCTGCACCGTCTTTCTTCCGATACAATTCTTCAAACTGTCCAGTCGCTTATCCGACAGGTTCATATAATACATATCGTGATAACTGGCATCATGGAAGATATGGAGTTGAGGATTCATGCGAAGCATCTGCTGCAGACCGTTTTCCATCGAGAGAATGCATCGGATAACAACGGTACTTCTCGCCTCGATATTGGTTTTACCTGCAAAAATCTCCGGGAATCGCTCCATCATTCTCTTGGTAATTCCCTGATGCTGGATCGCTCCGAGCGGCGTCAGTTCGCCATCCCTACCCTTAGCATCATCACGTATCAGTTTAACTTTTTCCAATGTTTCCTCACCCTTGGCAGTCAGTTTACCCTCCTGCTTCGCCTTGAGCAAAGAGAAGTAAGGCACATCGTAGGCCTTATTTCCTATCATATAGCGTGAGCCATGGCGACCATAGTGACTCAGATAGAATGGTTTGTATCCCTTAGGAGCAGGAGTAAGTTGCTTCTGAGGACCACGATAAGCCACATAGTTACTTGCAGAGAGCGTAATATCCCTCTTGAAATCCTCCTGAGGAGTCTGTGCCAAGGCACTGTTTCCTGCCAGCAATACCGCAGCAAACAGCAGTACTTTTTTCATTTCGTTTTTCATTCTTTATCTGTATATTTTTATTTCAGGCATTTAGCCCAACATCGATTTCTTCAGAGAACATGAGTGCCGAATTCAGCCGCATCGGTTAAAAGACTTACATCTTCTTCTCAGCCTGCAAAAATAGTAAAAATTCAGCAAAAAAGCAAGTAACTTCAAAGTTTTTTATATTTTTCTTCTTTTAATTGAAATATAAGTTGTATCTTTGCAGCCACAAATGCGCTTGTGGCGAAATTGGTAGACGCGCTAGACTTAGGATCTAGTGGTTCAGGCCGTGTAGGTTCGAGTCCTATCAGGCGCACCCAAGAAAATCCTAACTGCTTGATAATAAGCGGTTAGGATTTTTTCTTTTCTATTTTTGGCAACATTTTGGCAACATATTTCAATGCTAATCTATAGTAACAGCCAAAAGCAAGGTATCATTTCACATACTTTCACACTATTTCATGCCATTTAGTAACGCTCTTTTAATACGAATATTCTTCTAACCTATTTAAACAAAAACTAAATGAGGTATTCATCCATGTTTGTCCACGTTTTGCCAAAATGATACAACTGAACAAATATTATTGTATCTTTGCATTCTAGAAATGTTCAACTCTAAAATATATAAGTAATGAAGAAACTAGGAAATCTTTTATGTACAGCCATAGCCTTAATAGCTATGACTTCATGTGGTGCTTTCAAAAGCTATGTAGCAGACTATTCTATTGGATTAAAAACTGTAGAGAGTCCTGCTAATGCAAAACAGCAGTTTGGAGATACTAAGGTAGTAAACTTCCAGGATGGAACAACCAACAAGTATCGTTATGAAGATGATTATATTAATATCGTATGGTATGTTGGCTCCAAACAGTTTAATTTTGATTTAACCAACAAGTCCGGACATACCCTTAAAATTAATTGGGATGATATAAGCTATGTTGATTACAAAGGCCAAACTGGTCGAGTAATGCACTCTGGTGTGAAATACAATGAGCGCAACAACAGTCAACCAGCCTCTACAGTACCTAAAGGTGCAAGTTTATCAGACCTACTCTTACCTACAGACAACGTCTATTTCGTATCTGGTCAATATGGAGGATGGAGAGAAAAGTACTTGATACCATGCGTTTATAACGATGCTGCCACAAGAGATGCACAAGCTTCATCATATGTAGGCAAGACTATGACTATCATGATGCCAATCATGATAGAGAATGTACAGAATGATTATACCTTTACATTCAGCATTGACAAACTATTAAATAATTCTAAGTAGTTCCACAAACTGTATAACAAAAACAAAGCCATCTGTTCAAACAGATGACTTTGTTTTTGTTTATTGCATTTTCAACTATTAACAATCTCTATAACTTTGATCTCTCCATTAGTTCTATAATTGCCAACATTTAACCCTCTAAGCACTTTATTCGCCTCCAGGATATCACCCTTTTTTATTTTACAAACAAAAAGAATATCCCCTTCTTTCAAACTGCTATTCTGGGTTGAAGTAACTTTAAGAACGTTTTGCCCATCTATTGCACATACTTCAAAGTTCACAACTCGGTTCAAATACTGAATCATTATTCTCGTACCAACCTCTAAGGCATTGATATAGACAGTTTCATCTTTATATCCCCATTCACTATCTAGCATCTTTGAAGAAGAATAAATGTCCCAAGATTTGTACCCCATATACAATGCTATTGTATTAAGAGTGTACTCGCTCGTTTTTCTCTCATCATTGATGTAATTAAATAGGCGCTTTAGGGTTGTTACGCCAATAGTTCGTCCAGTATCCTTATATATATAAGATGATAACAGACCAAAATCTACGGCCTTATCAAACATAAGTCCAGACTTTCTTTTAATATCATCAATTATAGTATCATTTAATATCATACTTCAATCTTTATGAATGAAAAATTATCAGAAACACGAGGAGCAAATGAATCAAAATCATCCTTCTTGTTTTCATTATAATCCACTACTCTTGTCATGTCAAGTTCTTTATGAAGTCCATCCGTACAAAGGATAAAAATATCACCTTTTTCGATTTTGACTTTACGTATAGGAGCAACATCTACCGGAACATCGCCCATTATAGACTTTGTGACAACAGAAGCATACTTATCATAACTTGATGGTACAAGACTCCTTATCTTAGCTAATTCATTTATGACAGAATGGTCTTCCGTGCGATAGACTTCTTTACCATCCCTATACATATATATACGACTATCACCCAACCATGACAGATATGCATACCCCTTAGTAATAAAGAGAACAGTTACAACACATCCCATCTTTGAGACACCAAGCGCTATACGTTTCAGCATAAGTGCATCGTTAGCAAATGAAATAGCTTCCTTCAACAAAATGGCAGGTTCAAAACTTGTATAGTTTAATTCGATAAAGTCTAGCAAAGCGTCACCAACTACCTTCGACGCCATAGCACCTTCAGAATAGCCTCCCATGCCATCAGCTACAACAAATGCACAAGATTCTTCAGAAAGAGAACCATGAACAACATAGTCCTGGTTCTCTTCCCTACTACCTTTGTTTGTATATTCAAATACCTTCATATATTACTTCACCGCTTGAATCGTATCACCACCATGTTTTGTTACACGAGGGCGTATGCTTATCTTTATTGGACGTTGAGTAATAGCTTTGTCTGAAGCCTTGTTTGCCCACAGATAAGCTTCTCCAGAACCAAGTGCAGCCATTTCTGTTGCAGTAAGCGTTTGGAGCGGAGTTATTGCCTTTTGAACATGTTTTACCCATGCAGGAGAACTGAATCTATGCATAACAACAATAGAACTTAGCTCTATAATCTCCGTTGGAAGACTCATTGGATCCTGACTGGCAATCATGATAGAAACTCCTTTATGACGCATCTCACGAATGGCTGTTGTTATAGAACTAACCAATTCCTTATTGTTCATATACTTGTGAGCTTCATCAAAAACGATAAACTTGTTGAATGCCTGGCCATCAACCCTCATCACTGAAGAGAAGATATTAAGCATTACCACAAAAAGCCCAAGAGCCTCATCTTTTTCAATGAATTCATCACGCAAGTCAACAATGATAAGCCTTCCTGGTTTCAAATACTGTTGCAACTTATTTCCATCCGTGATATATTCTTCAGCGAAATCAAGTTTTTGTTCTGCAAGAGAACGCTGAGAAGAACTCATGTGATTACTGTTTGCCACACCATTTCGGATGTTTACTAAACTCATATCATTACGACATGCCTTCATTATCTGCTTTAACTCCTTTATATAAGTAGAGTCATTTCCCATAGCACCAAGTAAAAACATCCAGTCCTTAACAGACAATTCTGAAGAATCAAAGCCAATAGAATGGACTTCAAGATCAGGATATTCCGACTTTCTGGTTTCAACCTGGCTTTCAGGAGCCAATAAGATTACATCCTTAATATTGCCTGGCTTTGCACCATATTCTGCTTTCAGCTTAGCCAATTGACCAGACTCATCGTTTGGATATACCATAGAAGTAAATTCTGGAGCATAATCCATACTGTCACTATAGTGGAATATGACACTTGCCATCGGAGCTGGCAGCTTATTCACCTTGGAAAATTGACGAAGTACCATCTCTGTTATGGAACCAATAGTATAGCTCTTACCGGCACCCTGAACACCAAACAAGCTAACTGTATTACACTCGTTCAAATCCAGACCTATGACACGCCCATTACTAATCATCTTACCCAGCACACCATACTGAGGAGAAGCACCATTTTTTCCTATGATTACATCGCAATTTGGCTCTTGATAATCCGGATCCGAAATTTCTTGCGATACATTTTCTATAGTCACATTACCAGCACTGCCATTCCCAGATTGAGACTGCCCAACATGAGACTGTTCTACAGGTGTAAACGAAACTGACGGCTGTTCATTTTGTTCATTTGACGAAACAGCCGTATGTTCAGAACTCGGTTGCGTTTCTACATCAGATGTAACTGTTGTTTTCTTCGGAATGACAATCTCGCATTCATCATTTTGCTCAGATTCTTCAGTATTCTGATTCTGCTGAAGAAGAATGGCATCATCCACATGCACATTCACCGGACTATATGTAGGCTCAAAATAATTAACAAATTCTTTGTCCATAGCCTCAAGTGCCTGTGTATCAAGAGAGCCTTCTGTATTTAGAATTTCTCCTATCACAGGTTCGCCCATAGTATAAATCACAGCATCCCCATAGAAATCTTTCTTCTGACGTTCCATTTGGGTAAAGTCGAAAACCACTCCTAGTTGCTTGAAACGGATTGTATATCCATCAGCCAATTTGCTCAGAAATTCCAAATATTCATGAGCATATAATGGATCCAACTGTCCATATCGCATTGCTCGGCGGATATAGAACTCCAGAAAAGACTTCAGTTCAAGCACCTTTAACTCTCTATCGAGACGGTCGTACCCATCGACGGCCATTTCAAAGTGAGAACGAAGGGCAAAGATGGTATTTTCTATTTGATTAACCATCTTAGCATGAAGTTCTTCCATATTGTAATGAGCATTGCGGCACTTAATTTCAACTACTGTAAAGAGTATCTCTTTCTTTGCAGAATCAATTTTCACAACAAGATTATCTGCACGCTCCTTATTTTCGTTATCCAAGTCCACAAACAGCTCCTTATGGAGGTCAATCGGAATAAGGAAAGACTCTTTGGTAATACCTTTCTTTTCTAAGAAGCGTTTACACAAAGTTGTTCCTATAACCTCAAATCCCTTACGAGAAGTTGCGTTAACCTGCATGATAAGCGAACTACTTACAGAACGTACATCTTCCAGTATCTGCTTGAAATTCTCATACTTTTCCAGATTAATACCATATTCCTTGAACAAAGGTATCATCAGAGCTCCAATTTCGCTTGTAGGCTTTGTGGTCAGATATGATGACACACCTGTTGCTTCCTCGCCTGGAATATAGTCGAGGAGATAAAGATTATCATTATCACCCAAACAAGGAAGATCATAGAACTCTGGTCCCATATTCTTATCAAAGGTGATTACCCAGTCGCTACTGTCATGTACGAAAGATAGAAGCATCATGTCATTCTCCTTCAAGCGGAGAGTTGTTGCCGGAACAGATTCTTCAAGCGTTGAAGAAAGCAATTTACCTGTAGCCTCTTGCAGACGAGCGAACAGGCTGACTTCCATATTTGCCGACTCAGATACCGGATTTGGCAAAGTCTTATTTGAGAAATAGCGATTCCAAACAAATGACTTACCTTCCTTTACGGCATTAACCACATTTCTGCAAATCGTACCATTCAAATAGAAAGAACGGCTCAATTCATCAGGACGTACTAATTCGGTATTGACGGCAAATGGATTTACCAGAAATGACAGATGTGCCTGATACTTGTTATGATCATCTATAAAATCGCTAACCCTATTCAACGAGAAGCGCAGTTTTGGGAACAAGCGATTAGCAGAAACTTGTGAGAAGACCTCTGCCTCAGGAGCACCAGCAGCATCAGGATCAAGTAAATCCTTAAAGGCTTCACCTGATTGCAACATGTTGTTATCTGAGAACAAACGCACTTCATAAGTCAGTCCTATTCCCAAACCGATTTTCTCCAATTCAATAAGAGCCTGTGCAAATACCGCTGCATCACCGGCATTGAACAAGTTGATAACCAGTTTATCTGTATAAGGATGAGATAGTCCGTAATTGAAAAGATGACGAACAACCAACTCTTTACTTACATCGCTGTCTATTCGTTTCTCACGAGCCACATTCAGCAACATTGCTGTATATGATTTCAACTGGCGGTAACCTGAAGCAAATGATTCCTGACCAAAGGCAGGTTGTGCATATGCACCCCAACCGAAAGTAATCTCTCCGATGTATTGGTATGCCTCTTTCAAAGAGTTCTCACAGAGTATCAGCGGAGCAATTTCCATTGGCAAGAGACCTAGGAATAACTTATCCAATTTTCTATACCAGGCCTTACGATACAACGGGTGCTCCAGTGTCTTTTCTTCCCAGTCTTGATATAACTCATAGAGATTTACCATCCAGGCAAGACGCAATGGATGAAGTGGTGTGATGAGTTTTACATGGGTATTTGAACCATCTGGCAACTCAACAGTGAGACGAACAGTATCAAGATTCTGGAGAGTAATAAATTGCTCTTCATTCAAATTCTGTTCACCCGCATTTCTCAACCATGTATCATATTCAGACAGATATGCTTTTACAAGACCCATATTTGTCGTGAAATCAGTAGTACATACCAAACCTGCTCCATGATCTGCAGATTCACGAATCACGGCAAACAATTCCTCACGCAATGCCGAAAGTTCATTTGGAATATTCAATCCTTTTGCTTCGACGAACAATGGAAATTGTCTTGCCTTGTCAGTTGGGTCCAAGAGTTTTGTATCTGTAGGATTTCCACTAAGAAAAGCCTCCACATGTCCGAAAGCCGAATCATTCTGCAAGAAAGTTGTTTCAAGCTGAATCAGCTTCTTAGGCAACTGTATCTGATAAGCATAAGCTGCGCCAAAATCAAATTGGTATGTATTGTTGAGAGACCCCTCTATCCAAGCATTTCTATCCGTTCCTCCCTGAGGGAGTTCCAACTCTTCACCCTTATAGAGATGGGTACTGCGATAATGTATGATACCCTGAGTAAAACTGTTTACTTTTCCACGCTTATCAACAGTACCATCATCTATGAAATCATCTTCTGTGATAGTAAAACTTTCTGATTCGTTACAATACGCCACATGCTGCTCCAAACGAAACTGTTCCATCTGGAGATTTGGATTTTGCTCTTTAGCATCAAGCCAGGCAGCCTGTACTCGCTCTTCCTTAAATTCTTTCAAGGCATCAAGAACGATTCCATTTTCGTCAAGAGCACGAACACGGAGCAGATATTCACCTTCTTCAAACATACCATGAGATATATTCAAGGAAAGTTTTCGGGAGGCACGCTTATTGGTTCCTACCTTTGCCTTTTTCAAAACCCCTACTTCTGAGAAGTCATCGATTTTCACCAATGCGATCTCAAAAGAAAAGATATCAGGATAGTCTTTTGGAGATGGATCTGTAGTGATGGTAAATGATACCTTACCTTTCTTTTCCTGTGGGATACCCAAAACCAAAGTTCCCGTATCAGCATCACGAACGAGTTCTTTCTTTGGTTCCTTTCCAGGAACAATATCCACCTTAACCTTTATAGGCTTATCCTCAATACCCTTATCAATCCATGGCAATTCTGCATAGTTGAATTCTGGGTGAAAATCATGGATATTCTCAAAAAGAGACAGTGCATCCTCTATATGATCTGTCGTCGTAAAGTATTGCATTAATTCCTTCTGAACGGTATTTCTAACCAGAGGTAAACTTGCAATTCTATCGGCTGCAGTTATAGAAAAATCTGCCATCACAGATGATACCTTCTCTTTATTGAGCATGAATCTTCTTCTTACAGATCCCTCGTTTTTTACAAGATCCTTATCTGGCAACATACCAAACAGATAGAGCCCATTTCCCCAAGCTTCATCGGCATACTGCTCTATTTCGAGATAAAGCAGATATTTTACCACCGCTGATCTTGAAGGCTTAATCTCTTCAAACAAATCTGTCATCTGTTTCCATAAATACTTTTTCTCCTCAGGCAACTCAACTATGAGTTTCATCATGAAAGTATCTTGGAGTTTTGCCACAGAAAGATTCTGGAACGTAGCATCACCATAAGAGTCTTCTGCTGATGTACGACTGTTTGAAGGTACAAGAACCAATACCGACTTATCTGGATTGTTTCTTAACTCAATCAGTTTCGTTGCATGTATAAAATCGTCACCCTTCTCTGTTTCCGAAAGAATGAATACTTCCATATTACCATTCAAAGGACGGAGCAGTGGAAGCAATACACGCAGTTCTTTCATCGCCAAGCCTGTAATCTTCATGCAATGACCAGGCTTGGCAGCTTTCAGCTTTGGCGAATAGCTTTCAACGACATGCTGAATAAAGCGTTCATAATATAATGTTTTAATATTTTCCATTAGTCTTCCAATTTATAACGTGGACGAATTTTTTGAAGGATACAAGCATCGCTCATATCTGTGTAGAATCCAATCTGACGCAACTTGTTCTTGAAAGCTTCCATATTCAGATGGAATGCTGCATTCATTTCTACATCAGCATCAGCAAAGCGCTCGTCTTCTATACCATTGATGATGAGACCGTAACGCTCACGGATAGCACTAGCCAACTCATCGATAGAGAGTGAACGGGTTTCGTAACCACCATTCGGTTTTTCTTTGAGCACCAGAAGCTGAACCATTGTTTCCAGCAACTTGCTTCCAAGAGCACCTCGACGTGGATGGCGCTTAGAACGGCTGTCGGCCATCAGCATAGAAGAACTGTTCTTCATCGATACTGCATCTATGAACTCTCGAAGATAGCGATATTGGCTGGCTCCTAAGTTTGACTTCTCCAAAACATGTACAAACATATCAAAGTAGTCATTCTCAGGGAAGAACTCCAGCATTTCACGGAAGTCGTTTTTGTCAAACTCCTTTTCATCACTGTTAGGAAGATTATTCTCTATATCCTTGAGTTTCACTTCATAGTACTCACCCTGCTTATCATTGTCTTCTTTCAATATGCGGAGAGCCTCATCCACGCTACAGGATTTTCTATCCTGTATGATGTCAATCATATAAGTAGCACGAATATACTTACCATAGCTGTTTTCCATACGCTCTATGTCCTTACAAGCATATGGAGCTACGATGCTATCCAAGTTATCTGTTACATCTACCACCATAGACCAGTCATCCTCTACCTCACGAGTGCCTGCCTCTATCATCTTAGGCAGAAGATAAACAACCTTCATGGTATAAAGTGTCAGATGCAATCCGCAAAGGATTCTGAGATAATCGATGAAGACGGCTCTCGGGAGTTTATCCTTGTAAATCAGCAGTCTGCGGATGTCATCTGTAAACAAGGCCGCCTGCTTCTTCAACAATGGCAATGGAATGACATCCACCTCCTTGTTCATACTCTTGCGTTCGCGCAATGGCTTGGTTATGTAGAGAATGCCTGTAGTATCTACATCAAGTTCCTCCTGCGTATTAATCTCACCAGAAGATTTATCCCAACCCTTACTCAGATATTTTACTAACCCATTCATTACCTCTGGATTACTCTTCAGCATCAGGTAAAGTTGGTCGGAAGCACGATAGTCTCTACAATATTTACTGTTCTGCACACGGAAACTAAGCAGGTGGAGCGGCTTCAAGGCAGATACATGTTCCTTGATAACATTACCACGGTTCACCAGTTCCAACAATGAGCTACGAAGCCAGTCTTCTACACCATCAGGATTGTCAGTTACACCATTGAGAACATCCTGGGCTTCTAATTTTTCCAAGTTATCTTTAAGTATATCGATGGTGTACTCTTTTCTAAACGCCAACGATACAGGCTGTCCACCTGCATACATCTTAGTAAACAGATTGGTAAGAACACGATCCAATTTTACCGACTTAAAATCCACATAGAGCAAGTCTTTATTCAAGAATGGGACGGTTCCTTTCTTTAATTTCAGTATCATAATCGTATTCTCCTTATGCTTTAAGAGGTTCTATAACTATATGCTTATTATTGTCCAGACGAACTATGGTGAATTTTCTGTTATTCTTCGTAACGAGAATTTCCGAGTAAGTCTTTGCCTCCAAGAGGTTCTTGAATATCTGAAGTTCTATGAAACGACCACGCAAATCGTTAACGGAAGGACTGAAACCTGCACGAATATATTGCAACATTTCATAAAGATCAAGACTGACTGTCAACTGGATGAATTTATCCATCTTGTGACGGAAAGTCAAGCTGTCACTCTCATACTCAATATACTTTGTCAAATGATCAGTCTTATTCACAAACAGTTCAAACTCATCTAGAGGAAATCTGCGATAACTCTTTGATATAGGATCAGCCACATTAGAACTTGCCAACAGAAGATATCCCTCCGTCAACAGAACATTGTCACAGCCTTCACTTGCCGAGATGGCACGTGCCAGATCCTGCTTGGTTTCGTTCAGTGATTTTTCATCTTCAACACGGAGTTGCTCTTCAAACTTGCTGGCATAACGATACGGCAAACGTCTGCGGTAGTCGATGGTGCCCTCAAAATACTGATGACGCACAAAAGTCTTGTGGCGACTAGTAACCTTCATTCTTATTTCGTCAGACTTTACTTCGTATGCAGGTATAATTACATTATTTTCATTGAAATCATTCAGCAGACTATGCTTTCTGTCGCTGAATATCAGATATTCATCAGGGCGCTTACTGCTGTAATAGAGATCACGGTCGAATGCAGGCAGGGCAACACCAGCTACATCAGTTTCACGGAGCAATTTAACCAGACGGTCATTTGAGTCAAGTGACGGAAGTATGAAATCATCCACAGTTCTTTCTACTGGCGCTGTAAGATTAAAATAATAGTATTGCCAATAGTATTCTGGAATACGTTCTGTCTGAACATATTCTACCAGCTGCTTTACTTCATCACAAGAGTAGTCACGAGTAAGCATCCATGCTATCATTGAGCGGAGATCACGCATAGTAATGTGAAGTTCACGCTTATATACGATGGTTCTAACCAACCATTCAAGACGGCTGATTACCTCATCTCCAGCACTGCTGTCCTGGAACGTATCTACATTATATTTGATATAGCATCGATCAGCTATCGGACATCCTTCACACTTTGACCACAATTCCGGACGAGTAAGTTTCTTAACCTGCTGAGCCAACAGACTTGGAGTCTGACCATCCTTTGCAGTTACAGAGCGAAGGTTCAAATTGATAACCATTAATCCCGGAAGCAGTTCTACATGTCCTTCTTTATAAAAGTACTCCTCAATGTTGTCTTGAAGCTTTTTAAACTCCTGTCTCGTAGAAAGGAAATCAACCAATCTACCTTCGTTAATGGCAATTACACGCCCCTCAGTAGCCTTTGTATAGTCTGTCTGATTTGTAAAAGGAGCAAGGAACTCTGCCAGCACATCGTCATTTGCCTTATCATCTTCATCCTGAGAACCATCATAGTTTGATTCAAAGCGCACTCCATTGAGATAGAAACAAGATCCATTGTTCGAATCATACGCCTTCTTGTCTGTACCTTGACTTTCAATTCTATGGATGAATGCGGTCTTTCCGTCTCCGGCATTACCGGTAATGATTATCAGCTTGTACTTCAGATTCTTGATATCCTTGATCAGTTCCTTATCAAGCTTTGTCTCAGAATAGGTAAGATCATCAAAAGCATGAGCTTTTGAGCCAGCACGAGTACCGCTATTGCCATGACGACTTTGACTATATAGAGAATTAATATAGTCAACAGGATTTGCATTTACCGTAGGAGAATCGAGGATGCATGAAGTATCCTTCAATATTCTGTCAACACCAATCTTCTGTAATGCTTCAAGCATCTCTTTTGCAGAAGTAAAACGCTTGGTTCTATCTGTTATGATAGACTTCATCACAAACTCTGCTATTTCATCCGTCAGCTTATCATTATACTTACGGATATCTGTTGGCAATGTATGAATACTTGGACGCATGTTGCTACCTGGCCATGGATAAGCATGAGCCAACAGTTCATACATAGTAATACCCAAAGCAAAGGTGTCGGCAGACTTGTCCCAATCAATCTTATTGCCACTTACAATCAGGTCTGGAGCCATATATGGAAATGTACCGCCAAACGACTTGTCATCTGTAGTAGTAGATATATTGAAATCTATCAGCTTATAAAGTTGACGCTTATGCCACATGATATTACTTGGCTTGATGTCTCTGTGATAAACTGGCGGATTTTGCTCCTCCTGCATATATTTCAGTGCTCCAAGTATCTGGATAGCCATCTTATATACCTCATCAACAGGCAAACGAAGGTCACCCCTGGTATAGTTCTGAAGGTTTTCTCCTTCAAGAAGTTCCATCAGGGTATAGAACAATCCTTGCTGAGTTCTATCAATATATTTAAATTCAACGATATTAGGATGATGAAGCGATTTCAATGCCTCAAACTCGTTAATAGCATTATCCACCGATGCATCACGCTCAAATATCTTGATGGCAAGATATTGCTTCTGCATATCATGCCATACCTTGAACACACGTCCAAAGCCTCCCTTACCCAGTATTTCATGAAGTGTCAATGAAGGAGTTACCTTCACTCCTGGCTTCATATCTTTCAGATACCAGGTTTTCTTCTCTTCTGTTTTTCCACCAGTTGTAGAATGAACGGTCTGGATTGTCTTCTTTTCCTCTTCTATAGAGTTATTGATAAACGTGATAAACTCATCTGCATCTTGCCATCGTTCGTCTAAGTTTGCCACTATCGTATGCTTCACGATTTCATCCATCCATGCCGGCAAATCTTTTGAGACCTTACTTGGCAACAGGTCATCTGGCAGTTTACCTCCCATTACTGCACTGAAAATCAAGCTGCTATCAAATGGCTTTTTACCGACCATCAGCTCATAGAAGATGACACCCAACGAGAATATATCACTACCTGCACAGGCATCGTTTTCCATAAATTCCGGTGCTGAATAGGGAGATTTCATGTCAATGTCATTCTTCACCGTAAAGCTGAAGTCAGAGTGTTCTACAAACCATGCCATGCCAAAGTTGGCAAGAGCAGCCTTACCACCTTCAAACACATATATATTCTCCGGGCAAACGTTGCGATGGAATACCTGTTCCTGATGAGCAGCCTTTAATGCATGCGCCACATCAAGGATAATACTGATCTTATCTGTCTGCTTAAAGGTCTTCAAACGCAGTTTGCTGCGGAGTGAACTTTCATCCTGATAACGGCTGATTTCATAATAGTAAGTCTGCTCCTCATTCATACGACAGATGGTCTGAACGATGTATGGAGACGTACCTATCTTCTCCTGGGCAAGACTTGCATTCTGAACCTTCAGCGTAAGTTCCTCCAGTTCCTTCGGACTCTTTCCTACAACATCAAGAGGATATTCACGAATCTTATAATGTGCTGTGGCTATGAGCTTTGGCACACATAGATATTCTGTAAATTCTTCCGTTTCCTGAAGTACTTCCTCTATCTGATAGTTGAAAATTTCCGTACGTTCTGTTTTGCGACGTTCTACAGATTGACCGGTCAGTAAATCGGTCAATTGATTCTGTAAATCGAGGATTGCCCCTGCTTTTCGTCCTACCCTCTCTGGATTGGTCAAGAAATCAATAAGCTCATTACCCAAGGTAAAGGTTTGTCCGTAACAGTCGCAGGTAGGATCAAGTCCGAACTTAGACTGCTGCGGATGACTCAGAGTTATAGCCGTCTGAATCAGACCGAAATGCCAATCTGGATGCTGATTTTTTATTTTACTTGCAAGAATACGACTTTTAAGACCTGCTGTCTTATGTGGATTAGCCACCTCCTGACCACTACGGAACCAAGCCCAATCATCTCCTTCAAGATTGCCAGCCCAGTCTTTGTTCTCAAGGTGATAAACTGCATGCGGAGCTACCACAATACAGTCATACTCCCAATATTTCATAACTCGGTTGGGACCTGTTATCGGGATATTGAGATTCGGAATGACCATATAGTTGTCTGGCAGTTTCACACAAAGAAAGTCCAGCAAGCGCTGTTCTCCAGCGTTCACAGGTCCATCATCATGTATGGGTTTTCTTAATTGTGCCATATTGTTTTGTTTTTAAATTAATACCTGCCACTCTCCGTGTTTTCTTCCGCCAACACGTTTCAGCAAGCCTTTCTTCTGTAATTTTGCTATAATGAATTTTACTCCATCCTCCGTAATATTACCTAGTGCATTAGCAGCATCTACTCTGGTTGCCTTAGGATTGCCTTTAAAGTATTCCAATACTTCCTTTTGGGTAGTATCCAAATTCTTTTGGGTAGCGATTTCTCTCTTTTGGGTAGTACTTATATCCTCAATTTGCTCCTTTTGGGTAGTAGAATCACTCTTTTGGGTAGCGTTTTCTCCCTTTTGGGTAGTACTTATATCCTCAATTTGCTCCTTTTGGGTAGTAGAATCGCTCTTTTGGATAGTTCTCGGTATTGTTACCTTAAACTCTTTTCCGTTTACATCGTTTTCCAACCGAATATCAGGATATTCTGCAAGAATACGGACGATGCCCGAACCTATACCTTTATAATATAAGGCATTGGTGGCAAAGGTGGCCATATATGGATTACGCTGGTAGGTCTTACCATTGCGTATATCCTCTTCTGTTAGTCCGCCAGCCAAAGCTCCAGGACTGATTACCTCCACTCTGTCGTCAAAGACGAAAAGGCGGATGGGAGCAGGACGAAGCAGATCACGATGCACAAGTGCATTCTGAACAACTTCTTCCAAAACCTCTTCTGCTATCTCCAACTTGCCTAACGTATTGAACGATGCTCCTTCTTCCTGCACATTGTGCAGATTGGCTTTGAGAAAAGCCATGCTCTTGTTGTAAAGCTGCGACATATTGCCCAATATTTCTTTGGAGTCACGATATTGTGTGCCTGCGAGATCATTTCCGAAAAATGATACGGCTTTTACCATGCAAGTTGGACAATTGTACTCTGGATGTTTGCCAAAGAACAGGTATCCGGCAAGTGTCGGTACGCCATGATGGTTAAGAATATGTATATTCTTTAACACCTGCTCTGCCTTACCTCCAAATCCGTCTAATGTCGTGGCATAAACCTTCTGAAGGTATTCGTCAATGGCGTAGCGGTCAAGATCATCAAATGTCGTACCGTTCACACCTGCAGCATCTGGCTGATAGCTGCCTGAATCTTGAAACAGGGCAAGAATCTCCGAGTTTTCTGTAATGCGGCGTTTATCGGCTCCTTGTTTCACCCATATTTCCCCATTGAGATTCTTGTAAGGTTTGTTTTTGCCTTCCTCGACAGAACATATCAGGAAATGCTTTTCTTCCACGCGCACAACCTCCGTTTCAATGTAGATGGTTGGTCGCACTTGTTCATTGGCCGCATTGCCAAGTTCACGACTGATTACCTGAATCTCGTCGTATGACAGACCTACAAGCTTGCCACATTTGTCTTCCACACCAAAGAGGATTACTCCACCTTTGGTATTGGCAAAGGCAATCATCTCTTTTGCTATTTCCTTCTGCGAAGTAAACGATTCCTTAAACTGTACCTTAGTGGTCTCACCACAAAGACACAGGTCTTTAAAAGTATCTTCTGTCATCATACAATCATTTAATGCTTGTTCCACTTCTCTATTTCTTGCTCGACCATGGTGATGGCTTTGCGCTCATATTCTATGGCTTTTCCCATCGCAGAACTATATACCATAACTTTATCATGAATATCATCCATAACCTTTTTATCTATAATAGGTACAGGAATCAATTTAAGGTGTGGCGGCTCTACATGCTGTATTACAGAGCCAAAGATATATCTTTGAATCAGTTTCTTACCATATTTAGAAGCCAGAAAAGCATATACATAGCCTGCTCTGAGGATGTCATTCGGAGTTATCCGAATGACATGCTCAGAAGCAAGCTTCTGAGCATGTCCGGCATGCGCCCAAGCGACATTACCAATGGTACCAGAGCGTGGCAATAGTATAGTACCTTCTTTGATCATTAGAGCTTCTATATTTGCTGTTTTTTTAGAAGACAAGCGTTTCTCACTATCAGGAGTAGCAAGGAATATGTCTGCACCCCCCAAGAAAGTGATACCTTTTTTAACATAATATCTTTTGAATATGTCTGGGCGTGAAATATTTGAACATACTTCGCCTAACGATTTCCACTCATAATGTTCTTTTATATATTTATCAATATCCTTACCTTCAGATATATGAAAAGAAGCTTCAAATCTTTTATTTATAGAGGTCAGAATCTCTTTAGACGACACCTTACCCAAACAGCTTTCTTTAAACGGCATAAGAAACAATGTGTCAAAATAGCCAATCGCATATTCAAGCGCATCTGATGCATTCTCTCTTAATCTCGCCGCCTCTTGTACCAAGTCATTTACTTCTTCTTGGAAGAATTCGGCAAAACAGGGTACTTTGATGTTTCGTACATGTTCGGCATTGATATGTTTGACTACACCGCCAAATTGAGATTGAGTAAGTTGGTTATATCCATATTTCGATGCTAAAAAAGCATACAGATAGCCTCGAAGATTTTTTTCGTCATTGGGTACAATTCTAATTAAATCGTGAGTTGCTATATGGTTCTCAAAGGAAGAATTTGTATATGTAACATTGCCTATAGTTCCAGAACAAGTAACAACTATCCAATCTTTTTTCAGCATAAGATACGACAAAATAGATGCTTGTTTTTTAGACAAGTATCTACCTGTGTCCAAATTAGCCAATACCGTATCTGATGCTGCTAAATAAGGAATGCCATGTTCTGCATCTTTTACGAAAATGCGGGAAAAAATATTTCCAAGGAATACATTTTCTGTAGCATCCGCAATAGACACTTTCTCAAAAGGTACATTTTCAACTTTTTCTCTAAGAGTGATAGCATCACTTAAATGAAAAGAGGGATCAAATCTTTGAGTAGAATGTACGTTTTTTGTATTTACAACATTATATTTCATACTTTTCCCTCCTTAAACTCCTTATATGCCTTCGCCACCTTCGGTAGATCATCCGCCAAGTGCTTGATACGTTCTCTACGTTGTCTTACTACCTCACGTCCGTTATCAGCGTATGTGAGCCATTTTTTATAATGTTCAAACAGAATTTCAGCTCCGTCATCGTCCTTTTCATATACAGGAACGCCACGACGATCTTTGCCTACCTGTTCTACAATTGCCATAAATACGTCATAGTCCTCATTTGCAATAGGCACAAGCATTTCAGCATCCGTCTTCTTCTGAAGGAAGAGGAGCGATGCCTGCACACCTACCTGTGGCAAGAATGTCTCTACTGGCAAATCCACACTTGCCAGGAGTTTGAAATGCTGGAGAATCCACAAACGTACACTCTCTGTATTTGGATTGCCCAAAATACCATCAGGCAATACGATTGCCATTTTGCCGCCAGGCTTCAAGAAGTTGTAACATGCCTCAATAAAAAGTACTTCTGGAGCCTTGCTGCTCAATTCATATCGCGCAGCAATCTCCTGATCTACTTCTACTTTCGTACCAAACGGAGGGTTCGTAAACACCATATCAAACTTGCCCTGTGCGTTTGTTGCAGGAGTTTCAAAATGGAAATCACGGTCGGCACTGTGACTGATACTTTCATTTACAGCCTCAGCAATATGAGGAACATCCGGTTTGCTACCAAAAGGATAATCCAGAGAGTTGATGTTATAGATATTTGAGTGTCCGTCACCGGCCATCACCATATTCATACGTGCAGCCTTCTTCAAGTCCGGGTCGAAATCGAAACCGAATATCATCTTCTCGGCATACTCTCGAACAGCATCATCCACTTCAGCAGAGTTCAGTTTGGCTTCAAGGTGCATCTCGTCCAATTCCGGATAGAAATTACGGGCTATCTTGTGGCGCACATGGTCGAGTACCATCACAAGGAAACCACCCGAACCACAAGCAGGGTCGAGCACACGACAATTCTGATCGGGATCAAGCATTTCAACCATACATTTGATAATATTACGAGGTGTAAAGAACTGACCAGCCTCCTGCTTCAGCGTGTTGCTTACAATGGTTTCATAAGCTGTACCCTTCACGTCAACCGTAGCATCAAGGAAAGAATACTTTGCCAGTTCACTTGCTACAAAAGCAAGACCACGGTCGGAGAGCGTAATTTGCTCACTGCCATCGAACACATCCTTAAAGACATGACTGTCCTTCAAATCCTCGAAGATTCCCTTGATTCGCTCAGCAACAGCATGCTGACCTTCTGGAGTATTCTGTTCTTTCACACCCACCCAAAAACGACGGCGATAACTATTGCCCTCTCTTGCATCAGAGAAGCGACGTTTCTCGTCATAGAGCTTGCAGAATATCAGGTTGAGAAGTTCCCAAAAGGCAGTTTTCTTCATACCCTCGTTACCATAGATATAATCATGACAACGCTTAAAGGTCTTGACAAGCGATTCATTGGCAGGTTTGCGTGGCACAGCTATTTCGCCTTGTTTTTCAAGGTCTTCAAGTGTCTGTCCCTCGGCAGGGAAATCAGAAATGGCCTCACAGGTTACCTGTCCGAAATCATCTTCAAAGGCATGTACATATTGCAGGTCTTCACCGTTTGTCCAACAGGCAAACTCGCAATCTGTAGTACTCAGAATATTTTCTGTTGTAGCCTCAACACCGGCCTTTTTATCAGTTGGCTTCACTTTGGCATCTTTTGCTACAATGATAAAGCGGATTAGCTCATCTTCATCATGGGCACGACCAGCATTAAAGATGGCCAAATCCACTTTTTGAGTTTTGTTCTTACCAGTATCAACATCCTCATACTTCACCTTATAGTCACGCTCCATATCCTCAGAAGCGAAACCATATTCTTCCGTCATCATTGCAATCATCGACTGCAAAGTCATTTCTTTTTCTGTGGCTTTCACCACACGATTAGTGAGTGAACACACCATTTCATTCTCACCAAGAACAATCTCGTTATTATGAGAAGTCTCTATGTTTTTTTCTACTGTTGCCATTTTATTTGCAAAATTAATAAATTAATTCGAAGCACTATCCATTTTGCTTCATCCAAGTTGGTCCAAGTTTAAATCTATCTGTTTGACCTGAAAATTGGCATACTCGCATCATTTCGTCGCAATAGGCGAAGGCATCTTTATATAAAAGGCATCATCTGTTGAGGAATTAATCAGTTCCTTCACATCAACCTGTAAAGCCTTCGCTATTTCAAACAACGTTTCCAAACTTGGCTGTGCTGTATTTGTACACCACTTAGATATGGTTGCAGGATCTTTGTGTAATTCTCCTGCAAGCCATTTGGCAGTACGTTTTTTCTCTACCAGCACTAGTTTAATCCTATTTAAGTCTTTTTGATCCATGACCTTTATTTAAATTATGCCACAAAGTTACAATGATATTTCTAAAATAACAAATAAAAATTGTATATTTTTCATAAAATATTGCGTTTTAAGCAATTTTTATTGTTATTTCGATTAACAACTACTATCGCTATTATATCAATTATTATTTTCAGATTTACCTTCGAAAAGCATTTTGAATGCGATATTTTCACTTTCAAGCGGTTAATATAACTTAAATTAAATTATAATACGCTTTAACTATGTGATATTTTCACTATCTTTGCACAAAAATAAATTAAAATATAAAAAATATGATTATAAGAGTCAGAATTAGAAATTTCCTTTCATTCAACAAAGAGATCGAATTCTCTATGATACCAGGACAAGGAAGACTAAAAAAAGAGCACAAAACTACGCCTATCGGCGGATATTGTGTATTAAAAACTGCAGCCATATATGGAGCGAATGCAGGTGGTAAAAGTAATTTGGTAAAGGCTATCGCTTTTATCAAATACCTAGTACTTCATGGTACCCGACCAGATAGTCTCATTGACTACCATAAGTTTCTATTATCAAAAGAATCTCAAAACGAACTTTCAAAAATAGAAATAGAGTTTCAGGCTGGGGAAAAGAATTTTGATTATGGAATCGAATTCAACAATGAAGAAATCGTCAATGAATGGTTGTATGAATTTACCAAACGTTCCGAGTCTATGATATATGACAGGAAAGAAGGTAAATTTACTTTAGATGGTCTATTCAAACGCAACAAATCAGACGAATCCAGACAATATTTACAGTTCTTTGCACAATCAACTCCAAAAAACCAACTCTTCCTCCACGAGGTGTTCTCAAGGAATATCAAAGACAATGTTGATAATATAGAGGATCTCACAGCTGTTACAGATTGGTTTTTAAATACATTAAAAATAATTTTTCCAGGTACACCATATAAACATGGAGTAATGCTACAGGCTGCAAATGACAGTGAGTTACAACGTTTCTACGCTGTTCTTCTTCGCTATTTCGACACAGGCATAGATAGTATCAAGCTAAATGATGTTGACATTGACAAATTGGGTATTCCCCAAGACTTACTTCGAGATATAAAAACAGACTTATTAAAAACAAAGGACAAAGATGCCTATGGCACCCTTTCGTTTGACGATGAGCTGTACTTGGTGTCAGCAGAAAATGGACTAATCAAGACGAAAAAACTCATCACAATCCATAAAATGATGAATGGTGACAAAAATGATATAGCAATGTTTTCTCTTAGCAACGAAAGTGATGGAACCAAACGTTTGTTTGATTATATTCCACTCATATTAGACTTAATAAGAGGAGCAAAGGTTTTTGTTGTGGATGAAATAGAAAGAAGCCTTCACCCATCATTGGTTTACCGAATTTTTCAACTATTTCTCGACACATGCAGCCAAACCGACAGTCAACTCATCGTTACAAGTCACGAAACGACATTAATGACTCAAAACCTTCTAAGAAAGGATGAAATCTGGTTTATGGAAAAAAGCGAACTAGGTGAGAGCAAATTGGTTTCTTTGGAAGAATATAAAGTTCGATTTGACAAAGAACTTCGTGGTAGCTATTTAGAAGGTTCTTTCGGTGGCATACCAAAGTTTGACGACAAAGAACTTCAATCTCTTTCTAACCAAATTACAAATTCAAAAAGTAGTATATGCCAAGAGAACGTAAAGCATTAAAACGTATATCCAACAGAAAGTTACCTCAGAAGAAGCGACTTTCGGATTATAGCAAAAACATTGCTAATGAAGTAATAAAATTAGTACCAAATAGAAACAAGAAAAATGAATAAAGATTTTTACATATCAATTTTTGGTGACAGGTACGATAGAGAAGCAGTACTTTTCCCTGCATCAGTAACTATTCTTCTGATAGTATTTGCCTTAGGAAATATACTGCATGGGTACTTGGAACACATAGATGTACTGGATTCTAAGGTACACATGACTATTTTTGCAGTACTTATACTCATCATTACAAAAATAATGATGTGGATAATTCGTACACTATCAAAAAACTCAATAGAAAGGCTTACTTATGGGAAAGAGAAGTTAAATTTTCCAACAATTTCAATGTTGCTACCTTCATCAAGTATATTGAGCAATGAGTACAAGAATAGAATCCTTTTAAAAGCACAAAAAGATTTTGAAATTGATCTCAACACATCAATTAGTAATCAAGAAGATGAAACTAAGGTAAGGAAAGTTATTGCTGAAGTTACAAATTTAATCAGGAAAAAAGTAAGCCGCCTTGAGAGAACAGAAACTTACTTAATTAAGAATATAAGATATGGTAGATGTCGCAACATGATTGGGGGAAGCACAATTGCAATTCTGATACAATTGGTAATAACTATCTATAGTGCAATAAAAGGCTATTCTTTGTTTTGTCCAATTATAAGTATTACCATCAGTTGTATGTTGGACCTATACATGTTCTACATATATAAGCAAACTGGTATAGAGTATGCAAAAGAACTTTTTGAAAACTATTTAATTTGTAAAAATAATGAATAATACAAAAATTACTTTTTATCCAGTATCAAATGGAGATACTAATCTCATCGAATTTTCCGATGGGAAGAAGATGTTAGTAGATTGCAAATTTAGAGCTTCATCAGAAGAGGATAATGATGAATACAATGTAATCGAAGATTTGTTAACAAACAAACTAAAAAAGAAGGTATACGATTTGCCATATTTAAACGCATTCGTATTAACCCACCCAGATGAGGATCACTGTTTGGGATTTTCCTCTAAATTTTTCAATGGAAAAAACCCTGCGAAAAAAGAGCCTAGCAAGTCTGAAATAGACAGTAAACTTATCCTTATTGGAGAGTTGTGGTATTCACCACGTGTTTTCACGGAACAACAGCAAGAACTATGCGATGACGCAAAGGCTTTCAAAAAGGAAGCAGAACGCCGTATGAAGTTATGGAAGGATAATGATTCCACGAAAGACGAACCAGGAAATCGAATTAGAATCATCGGATATTCAGACATAGACGATTTGAACGGCATACCTGACAAACGTATTACCGTTCCAGGAAATGAGCTTAATGAACTTGATGGCAAATCAACAAAAGATTACCGCTGGTTTATTCATGCACCTTTCAAAGAAGCCATTGAAGGAGATAACAGAAATGAAACAAGTATAGTAATGCAAATAAGAATTGATGCTGGGAGCAAATCTGATGTAGGAAAAATTATGCTTGGTGGAGATGCCGAATGGCGAGTTTGGAAGCAAATCATGGAGAAAACAAAAGATAACAAGCATATAGTTTGGAATTTATTCGAAGCTCCACACCATTGCAGTTATACATACTTTGCAGATAGCAGAGATGATAAGCCTAGCCAACAGTCAATTGATTTCTTAGATAAGATGGAAGGTAATGGTTATGTTGTCAGTTCCTCTAAAACTATAAAAAAGAACAATGATAATCCACCATGCCAAAAGGCAAAAAATCGTTATCTAGAGCATTTGAAAGAAGAAGAACATTTCTTATGTACAGAAATAGATGGAGTCCAAAAGCCTGTAGTCTTCGAGATTAAATCTGACGGAATTCATCTCATTGAAACAGAAAAGGAGAACGATGATCAAAAGCAAAATTCCATTGCACAAAAACCACATTATTATGGATAAATTTTCAGACAATTATTCTCACAAGATATCAAATGAAGTTGTTCTTAAATTAAAAGAACAACTTCATTCATATGAATCGTACGAATTACTCGGAAACTCATATGAAATTTTCGAAACGCCAAACAAATGCTACGCTATTAACACTAAAGTTAGAGTTGATGCAGGTTCTAATTCGCTACTGCGAACTAACGAACCTATCATTATAGAATTCTCCAATATTGAAGACATAGAGCTCTCTTACATTAATGTGTATCCTAACAGAAAGGATTTCCCCTATGATAAGCTTCCTCATATAAATTATGCTGTAGGAGAAATGCCTCCTTCCTTATGCCTTACCAGAGAGAATTTTCTTGATTGGTATGCAGAACACAACTTTGATGATTTCTTTAAATTAATTTCAGAATGGTATAATGATGCTGCTCATGGTAATCTTATAAAATTTAAAGAGCATGACGCTTACGAACCATTCAGAGCAAGCAAAACCGGCATAATTCTTTTCAAAAAGCCCTGGGAGGATACTGTTTTAGAAAAGAAAAAACATGCTGGTTCTTTTGTATATTCTGTCAAACGCATTATAGATGATTGTGAAGCATATGAAGGAACTATCGGAAGTCAAAAATACGAAGGAGATAGTCTTGGCATTCTTCTATACAGAAACTGTGCAATTATTTGCAAAGAATGGTTTATACAAAAGCCTAAGACATGGGGAGAATTGTTGCATTTCATTAAAGAAAACGGCTTTGACTTCAATATCAAAAATGTCAGACAAACAATAGAGAGACATCATTTAAAAGACATCAAGAATGTATTTTTCCAGTTAGCATTTGTCAGACCAGTGAAAGTACTTAATAAAAATACGAGAATAGACTATTTGTATTTCTGCGTAAAATATATAGATGTCAACACCAATAATACGGAAGGTATAATCCAGGAGGTTATAACTTATGATATTGCAACAAAAGATCTTGCAAGATACATATCAGCTACCCCAAACAACATATCAAACAAGAAAATTTTAATACTTGGTTGTGGCGCTATAGGTAGCAAACTTGCGTACCACTTATATAGAAGTGGTATCTGTAATCTTACAATTTGCGACAATGACATAATGGAATCACATAATGTTTGTCGACATGCACTTTCCAATTGGGACTTTCGTTCCAGCAAAGCTCTTTTGGTAAAAGAACAGCTTGACTCGATGTTTTACCATAACAACAAAACAGTTGATGCTATAACAGAGAATATCCTCACATGGTTACCCAATCAAAATTTAAAAGAGTACGATTTAATCATTGAGGCTACTGCTTCTACTGCAGTATTTCGAATGCTCACAAAAGTAAGCACAAAGTGTAACGTTCCTATTGCAAGATTTGCATTATCTGATGCAGGAAAAATCGGTTTGTTGTACTTAAATTACAACAGAAAGAACCTGTTATCAGACTATCACATACAGATTGCTTTAGAATCATGTAATAACGAGGACATAAGAAAATGGCTTCAAGATGAAGATAAATATAACTATGATTTAATCAGAGTTGGAGAAGGTTGCCATTCCAATTCTATGATTTTAAGTGATGATACTATTAGTACGCATTGCGGAATCGCTTCTAATATAATACGCAATATGTTTGCCAAACCTGCACAAGAGAATAAAATATACATATCATTTGCAAACATTGAATATATCGGACAAGTCTTCACAGATGTAATAGATCTTGAAAATTATACGAGTATAACATGCGAAAATGATATCTCTTGGACGGTAAGAATAAAATCAGACATTTTAACAGAAATCAGACATAACACCAAAGTTGCAGGAAGAAATGAGACAGGGGGCTATCTAATGGGTTCTATTGACCTAAAATATAAAATGATTTATGTCACCCACAACTATACTCCAAGTCATTTATATTCAAACGAGACAAACTTAGAGTTGCCTATATCTGAATGGAAGAATGAATATTTGAAGGTTTACACTAGTTCTAACAAAGTGATAGACTATATTGGAGATTGGCATAGCCATCCTACAGGAACTCTTAAGATGTCAGACACAGACAAATATACATGTAAAGAAGTCTTAAGAGATGAAATAAATGCAAAAATTGGAATATGCATTATTACAAATAAGAAGAAAACCCTTGCATATTTATTACATTAAAATAAGCATAAAAAAGAGTGAGTAAGCAGATACAGATTAGATAAACACTTCCCAATTAACATTACACTATCAAACCCAATCTTAATTTATACTCTGTGTTTAAGGAGGGTGTGTCATAAGTCTGTGACGCACCCTCTTTGTGTGTTTTTCTGTATATTTTAGTTGAATCGTAGTCTTTCTTTACAAGGGGAATCTTATTATATTGTATAGAAACTTTACTTTTCTTGTTTTATCGATAACAAAACTGCGCAAAAGCTCACAAAAGGGCATAATTGTCCCATACGGTAAAACTGCCCAAATTGAGTTTTATCGTTTTATCCCCAAATGTTTCTTCAAATTGAATCCGATACCGAACAACCCTATGTCCATGTAAACCTTGTCCTTTCCGAAATGCCTGAATCGCTTGTAATGCATGTCTTCCTTCATCTGTCCAAACGCAGCTTCTGGCTCTATCGGTCTCTGACTCCTGTGCTTCATACCTTCCTCTGACGTCAACAGCAAAAATGCTTCCTTTTTATATGCATTCAACTTATGGTTTACATATATGGTTCTGTTACCCTTGGCTTTCTTGCAAAGACTCCCAAGTGGACAACCTTCACATCGCTGCGCTCTATATAATGTAATGACAGACACATAGCCAGAGTCACTTTTCGTTTGCCGTTGTCCGCAAGGATTCATGTGTTGTCCCATGGGACAGACGTAATAGTCTTCGTCTTTATTATAGTAGAAATTTGCTTGGTTAAAGACATCTTCCTTGAAAGGTTTATGCTGTTCTTTGTGAAATCAGTTGTATTTTACATATCCCACCATCTCTTCCATCTCCATGTACTCATAGTTCTCCTCTGATCCGTATCCTGAGTCTGCGGTGACGCACTTGGATTGCTTTCCATGTCTTTTTCTGTACTTATCCAAGAAAGGCTTGAATGTCAGGCTGTCCGTTGGATTGTGATAAAGGGCGAAGTTCGTCCAGTATTGATTCTCCATCGCAATTTGAAGGTTATAAGCAGGTTTGGTCTGCCCATTGTTCATGGCATCTTCCTTGAGTCGCATGAAGATACGCACTTTGCTGTCTTTTGGTACATAATCATCAAAAGAGTTAGGAAAAAAACTCAATTCGTGCCGAGTTTCAGATTTTATTTGTATCTTTGCCATACTTTAAGAAGTTTTCTGCAAAGATATACTTTTTTGCGGAAAAACAAAGTCCGAGCTTGTGAAAGTTTGGGCTTTGTTGTAAATAAAAATGTTTTTTAAAATTTCGTATCTGTGAAAAGGGAAAAAAATAAAAAAGGGTGCGTCACAGACTTATGACACACCCTCTTTTTCTTTTCTATTTTTGGCAACATTTTGGCAACATATTTCAATACTAATCTATAGTAACAGCCAAAAGCAAGGTATCATTTTACATACTTTCACACTATTTCTTGCGATTACACACACCACTTTAGTTTATCCCCATACATAGAGTTTTTCGCCCAAAACTGAAAAAATCACAAAGAAGTTACCATCTATGGCAAGATGATCGATGAGAAATATACCAATCTCTTAAAAACAAACAACTCTTTGTCTCTAAAAGAGTGTCTTTGGTTAGACGCAGTACAGAAGCATCACCCTATCACTAAAGAAGCTGCCAAGCATCTTTATGACAAAGGTTTGATAGAAGGCCGTGCACCTCATTACACCATATCATTAAAAGTAGCCAAACTGACAAACCAGATTGGTCACTACACAAAAGAGAAAGGACTTGCAGAAAATAGTATCCAAAAGCTATTATTACAATTGGCACATAATGCTGGAAAAATGGGATTTTGGCGCAGAGATGCATTCGAAAGTCTTCAGCATGTTTTTCCTGCAAATAATAGCCATGATGAAAAATTACGAAGAATAGGTCGCCTACTAATTAATATGGCAAAAGATGGCCTGCTAACAAAATCACCCAATGGTAAAAAATGGATTATAAGCCAAAAAGGTGAAGAAGAATTTGGAGCATAAGAGCTATCATATTTCAATCGTTATTGCGGTCGTTCGCGGTCGTTTTTGTGGTCGTTTGCGGTCGTTCGCAGTCGTTTTTACGGTCGTTCGCGGTCGTTTTTGTGGTCGTTTGCGGTCGTTTGCGGTTATATACAAATTCTTATGCAATTAAACAGACACACAAATCTGAAGAGAAGAGAGGACCGCAAAAACAGCACTAGCAAATACCAAACAAAAGCAGTGCTATAGGAGTACCGGTTCATGCGCCATGATGGTATAGATTGCCGATACTATTTAATAATAGGATATCCAAACAAGGGAAAAATGTGAGCAATTTACGTTACTCAACTTCTTCTCCTGTTCGCAAATTAATAATAACTACTGTTTCTTTTAAATATTCTTGACCGACTTTTCTTTTATTAGCTTACCCATCTCGCTTTTCAGTTTCTCGAGTTGTCTTTCACGTCTTTCTTCTTTGGATAAAGTCGTTATTGTCAGGTCGAGTTTCAACATAGCTTTAATTGTGAGAATTATTTTGTGTTTGCCTTTCGTTGAGTTAGGAACAGAAAACCAGAAATCAGCGTACGCAGAACATGTTCCGTATGATAGGCTATGGCGAGAACCTTGGCTTGGGTTTCCCACTCATTCTAAACGCATGGAATGAAAAGCATTGGATAAAGCCTGAGCTATTGGAACAGACTGAACTTATGCAAGTTAAATTGACTCTGCATATTCAGAACAAGGTTGCATCTGGTTCATTAAATGACCCAATAAATGACCCAATAAACTTGACCGAGAGGCAGAAGATGATTTTGCAGATGTTCTCAGAGGAAAAGAATCTAAGCAGAGAAAGGCTTTGTGAGGGAACTGGATTGTCGGATGCCACCGCAAAGCGTGAAATAGCATTTCTCAAAAAGAGAGAAGAAATGCTTCTCGCCCAGTTTCCTGATGGTTTGGGGGCTGACGGTTTCTCCAGGATGCTGTGCCTCGGCTGGAAGACAGAAAAGGCCGGCAAGAAGCAGGCATATCATAAATAACTTTTTTGCTGTCATCACGTTCCTCCTTATTTTGCTACGGGAATATAATGCGAATCCTTGATTTCACCAATCACGATGATACTGTGCAGGCTTCCGATGCATTCGATATTTCCCAGCGTGTTGAGCATGAAGTCCTGATAGGCTTTCATATCGCGGGCATATACCTTGATCTGGAAGTCATAATCGCCGGTGGTGTTGTAGCACTCCGTTATCTGGTCGATGGTCTGCACGGTATCCATGAATTGCTGAATCAGGTCATGGGTGTGCTGCTTGAGCCTGATATTGCAGAGCACGATTACGTTGTGTCCCATCTTGTGATGATCCACTATCGCTCCATATCGCTGGATGTATCCCTCACGTTCTAGCCGCTTCTGCCGCTCGAAGGTTGGAGAAGGGGAGAGGTGTACTCTTGCAGCAAGTTCCTTTACGGTGAGTCGGGAGTTCTGCTGCAGTAACTTCAGTATTCTGATGTCTGTTTCATCAAGTTTTTCTTCTGTTGTCATTGTTTCTTTATTACTGATTTTATTCATTTTTGCAGAATAATATTCTGCTGAATTGCTTAATTCGCTGCAAAGATAGTATATTTTTCTGAATTACGGAGAATATTTGGCAAATAAAATTCTTCTTCTTACCTTTGCACCCGCAATTCCGGATGCAAAGCGTCATTCATCGGTAATGACAGGATAAAGAGTCATTCACATCAAATAATAATAAGGAGATAAAAATATGAGCAACGTAAGAAATATACATTTTGAGGCAGTGGGCAGCTATTTGCGCCCTGCAGAGTTGAAGGAAGCGAGAGCTAAGTTTGCTGATGGCAAGATTTCTGCCACCGACCTTCGCGCCGTAGAAGACCGGCTGATTACTGAGGTCATCAGTCAGCAGAAGGCGCATCGCCTGCCTTATATCACCGATGGCGAGTTTCGCCGCAGCTATTGGCATCTCGACTTTATGTGGGGATTCAATGGCGTGGAGCATATCGAACTGGAGCATGGCTACCAGTTTCATGGCGAGGAGACAACCAAGGGTTCTATCCAACTGACCGGCAAGATTACCGGCGAGAATCATCCTTTTATCAAGGATTTCCTCTTTGTAAAGCAGTTTGAGGAGTTGGATGCCAATGGCGAATATATCTTCGAGGCAAAGCAGACGGTTCCTGCTCCGGCTCAGTTCCTTGCCGAACTGTTCCGTGGCAAGAATGCCGAGAATACCCGCAAGTTCTATCCTAACACTACCCAGCTGATTGAGGATATTGCCCAGGCTTATCGCACCTTCTTCCAGGAGATTTATGCAGCCGGTTGCCGTACCGTCCAGCTGGATGACTGCACCTGGGGAATGATTGTGGATAGCGATTACTGGAAGGCTAAGGTGGGCACAGGTTTCACCCTTGAGCAGGAAGCCCTGCAATATCTGAAGGTGAACAATCTAGCCATCGAGGGCAAACCTGAGGGGTTGACCATCAACACCCACGTATGCCGTGGCAATTATCATTCCTGCTATGCTACCAAGGGTGCCTACGATGCCGTGGCTCCTTATCTTTTTGCTCATGAGGATGTGGATACCTTCTATCTGGAGTATGACGATGAGCGTTCGGGCGGTTTCGAGCCTTTGAAATATGTGGCAGATGGCAAGAAGGTGGTTCTGGGTTTGGTAACCTCAAAATCTCCGGTGTTGGAGGATAAGACTACGGTTATCGCCAGAATCCACGAAGCTGCCAAGTATATTTCTCTCGATCGTCTCAGTCTCAGTCCTCAATGCGGCTTCGCCTCTTGCGAAATCGGTAATAAACTGACCGATGCTGAGCAATGGGCAAAGATAGATTTGGTTAGAGAGATTTCCGAGGAAGTTTGGAGCTCTTCTTTCGCCGATGCAGAATAATATAGCCAAAGCAAAACCAGCGTAATCAGCAAACCGGAGAGGAAGACGAAAAGGTCGGAAAGAGGACCTAATAATGGAGAATAGCATCTGCCCACGTGAAGCTCTAAAGCCACATTCCAAAGCGACATGGGGATGGCTGAAAGAACTTCAGGGGTAGAGGTTGCATTCCCGAAACTCGCCCCTTTGCTATACCCTTTGGCAAGTTCTCAATAGAAGCGCAAGTATAAACTATAAGAAAGCGCTTTATTAAGGTCTAATGATGCGCTTCCTTAGGTGCTAATGATGCGCATCGTTAGGTGCTAATAAAGCGCATCGTTAGGTCTTGCAGATTTCACACAAGTTATATCATTGAAAATCAGCTAATTACATTCCATTTCAAGACGGCGATTTTCCGTCTGCAACATCAAAATTAACCCATATTGTCATGAGTTGTTACGTTAATACTGTGAGTCAACGTATATTATTAATAAAGTTTAAAGTGGTCAACTATATTTTTTATAGTTTCTATCAGAATAATGCAATAGGCTTCAACTGCTTACGAAGCCGCTTTCATTGCTCTACGAAATAGGCTTCATTGACTATCGAAGCCTATTTCATATTTCAAGGCTTTTCTATTCAAAGTTTTCAATAGGGGTGCTGAGTAGTTACTAAAGGCTGCTGCAATGTGGGCTAAGAGAAAAAGGGAATGACATTACATCATTCCCTCAAGTTTTTCCTGTGCCTCGCGCATATCCTCCTCAAATCTGGTATGATCGAGCAAGAACTCTTTCCTACCGCCAGCAAGCAACTGAAACAATGCCGGATTCATTCCCTCCACATACTGAGCAATTGCATATTCGATATCATCCCGCTGCGTAGGGTTGTTGGAAAATTCATATACACGAAGTTTCTGGTGAATAAAGCAATAAGCCGACTCGATACAGTCACGTCCGATCTCAGCCATTTCCTGCTTATCATCTATAAGAAATTTGTCCATATTACAATTTACTTAACATTCTTCATCGAGAGTCCGATGCGCTTGCGCTTCAAATCCACCTCAGCCACACGAACCATCACATGCTCATGGAGTTTCACAACCTCTGAAGGATCGCTGATGTAACGGTTTGCCATCTGAGAAACATGAACCAGACCATCATTGTGAACACCTATATCCACAAAGGCACCAAACTTGGTGATGTTGGTCACGATGCCCGGCACAACCATGCCCTCCTGCAAATCCTCAATCGTCTTGATGGAAGCATCAAACTCAAATTTCTCCACCTCGCCACGAGGGTCCAGTCCAGGCTTGTCCAACTCAGCCATGATATCAGTCAAGGTAGGCATACCCACCTCCTTGCTCACATATTTCTTGATATCTATCTTCTTCTGCAGAGCCTTGTCCTCTACGAGTTGCTTCACCGTCACGCCCTGATCTTTCGCCATCGTCTCTACCAGCGCATAGCGTTCAGGATGCACGGCACTATTATCAAGCGGATTCTTGGCACCAGGAATACGCAAGAAACCAGCACACTGCTCGTAAGCCGAAGGACCCAGACGAGGCACCTTCTTCAACTGGGCACGGGAAGCGAAGGCACCATTCTCCCTGCGATACTCCACGATATTCTTGGCAAGCGTAGGCCCCAGACCACTCACATAGGTCAACAGATGCTGTGAAGCCGTATTCAGATTGACACCCACAGAGTTCACGCAGCTCATCACCACCGTATCCAGACTTTTCTTCAACTGACTCTGATCCACATCGTGCTGATACTGTCCCACACCGATGCTCTTAGGATCAATCTTCACCAGCTCCGCCAGAGGGTCCATCAGGCGACGGCCGATAGAAACCGCACCACGCACCGTCACATCCTCATCCGGGAATTCATCACGGGCTATCTTGGAAGCCGAATAGATGGAAGCACCATCCTCGCTTACTACATAGATATCCACAGGATGATCGAAAGCGATATCGTGCAGCCAGTCGCTCGTCTCACGGCTCGCCGTACCATTGCCCACAGCCATAGCCTCCACATGATACATCTTCACCATGCGCTGCAGAGCGGCAGTAGCCTCGCTGCGCTTGCTGCGAGGAGGATGAGGATATACGATTTCATGATGGATGAGATTGCCCTGTGCATCCAGACAGGCCGTCTTGCAACCATTGGCGAAACCTGGATCTACTGCCATTACTCTCTTCTGTCCGAGCGGAGCTGCCAAGAGCAACTGACGCAGGTTTTCTGCGAATACCAGAATAGCCTCCTCGTCAGCCTTCAACTTGCTTGATGCAGCAAACTCCGTTTCGATACTTGGTTTCAGCAGACGCTTGAAAGCATCATCCACAGCCTCGCCTACCAAGGTCTGGCATTCCCCATAACCATGTACGTAATGGCGCTTCAACTTATCCGTACACTGTTCGTCATCAGCAGAGATGCTGACACGCAGAATACCGGCAGCCTCTCCACGACGCATAGCCAACAGGCGATGAGAAGAACAGCGCTTCAGAGGTTCCGAGAAGTCGAAATAATCAGAGAATCGCTGAGCCTCTTCCTCATCCTTCTTCTTAGCCACCACCTTGGAAGTGATGATGGCGCCACGTCTGAACTCCCCACGGATGGCATTGCGGCTTTCCTCGCTCTCGTTCACCATTTCTGCGATGATGTCCTTGGCGCCCTGAATAGCAGCATCAGCATCAGCCACCTTGTCGCCCACATATTTCTTAGCCACCTGCATGATATTACGTTCACGCTGGAAGAGCAGAGTTTGTGCCAAAGGTTCCAATCCCGCCTCACGAGCAATCTGTGCACGGGTTCTGCGCTTCGGTTTGAAAGGCAGATAAATGTCTTCCAGTTCCGTAGCGTCCCAGCATTCCTCGATACGCTTCTTGAGTGCATCCGTCAGTTTTCCCTGTTCATCGATCGTCTTGAGAATGGTTTCCTTACGTTTCGCCATCTCCTTGAGTTTATCGTTAGCCTGGGCGATGGCTTCAATGTTCACCTCGTCCATATTACCCGTCTTCTCCTTACGGTATCGGGAGATGAAAGGGATAGTACAGCCCTCTTCGAGCAGTTCCAATGTATTTTCGACAGCCTGCTCTCTCAGTTTGAGCTGCGCTGCGATAATCTTAGTAAATTGATTCATCATTATATTATTGTTAATAGAGATGCAAAGGTACATAAAAAAAGTCGCAAAGACGAAACTCCTTGCGACTTTTAAGATTTATTTCTTGATAGTAAACTCAAATTTCAAGCCACCCTCTGGCAAGTTATTCACCCGGATGGTTCCACCATGCAGCAGCACGGCATTCTTCACGATGGCAAGCCCCAGTCCCGTTCCACCCATTTTTCGGCTCCTTCCCTTATCCACACGATAGAAGCGTTCGAAGAGGCGGGCAATATGCTCCTGCGGCACACCCTGACCATTATCTCTGAAGACAAAGTGCCACTTGTTGCCTATTTCCTTACCCTCCAGCGTGATGGTCGTTCCGTCACCGGCATAGGCAATGGCATTATCAGTAAGATTGCGGAACACACTATAGAGCAGACTGCGGTTTCCCTTCACCACGATGCGCTCAGGCAGCAGATTGTGGAACCCCATCTTGTGCTCCTCCCTTTCCAGCGCCGTTTCCCTCATGATGTCTCTCACCATCTTCGTGATATCCACCGCCTCGAAGTCTATCATGTCCGAACCGTCGTCCAGTCTGTTCAGCGTCGAGATGTCTCTCAGCAGGGAGGTAAGCCGTTCGCTCTGCGCATAACATCTCTGCAGGAACTGCTCCTTCATCTCCTCGCTGATATGCGGATTGTCGAGTATTGTCTCCAGATAGCCCTGTATGCTCGCCACCGGAGTCTTCAGTTCATGAGCGATATTCTGCGTCAGTTGCCGTTTCAGGATATCCTGTTCCCTTCGGGTGGTCTGGATACGCTTATACATCTTGATGATGCGTTCAGCGATTTCACCCAGTTCATCATCCGGGAATTTAGCCAGATCCTCTATCTCTAAGCTCTCGTTGTGATCAGCCTTGTAGGCAAAGATGCGGAGCTTGGCAATATTCTTGCCCAACCGATGGGTGAACCGGTAGAGCACGATGGTCAGGATGATGATGGCGAAAACGGCAAACCAGATGTAATGCTGGTCAGCCTGCAGCGATTTAGAGAGATCATCATTATAAGGCAAGGCACTTCTGATGATGATAGAGTCGGCAGGGAAATAGGAAGCCACATAGAAGTAATCCTGCTTCAGGGTCTTCGACTCTCGTTCCACGCTCGATCCCTGTCCATTCTTCAGCGCCTCTTGTATCTCCTTGCGGTTCAAGTGATTGGCAAAACGGTCATAGTGCTTGCTCATATTGTCGTACACCACCTTGCCGTCGGGCCTTATCAGGGTAACACGCAGATCCTTGCTTTCATGTTCACGGATGAAAGCATTCAGTTTGGTTTCCGCCACGACGAGTTTCGAGCGACTCACGCTGGGCAGAGTCTCCAGACTATCGCCGTTGCTCAAGATGATTCCCCTGTCATGAGCCAGTGAGAGATCCTCCGCTAAGAGGGCGTTGTAGTTTTCCAGTTTCATCGTGAGCGTACTGATCTTATACTGTTTCTCACGAGTCTGCTGGAACATGATAAAACTGACAGCGAACACAAGGAACACCGCCAGCACCATGAGATACAGTTTTCGCCCAACTTTGGATTTCGTTTTTTGTATTTTCAGCATAAATAAAATTCTTTCTTATCACGCATCAAAATAATATCCGAAGCCGAGTCGGGTGACGATGCACTTCGCAAACTTACCGATTTTCTTTCTCATACGGGTGATGTTGACATCCACTGTGCGGTCGAGCACGAGCACATCCTTAGGCCATACGCGGTCGATGAGTTCCTGGCGGGAGAACACCCTACCCTTCTCTTCCAGGAGAAGTCGGAGCAATTCAAATTCTGTTTTGGTGAAAGGCACATCCTCTCCATCAATGCTCACCGTCTTCTTGTCGATATTGAGCACCAATCCCTGATAGCTGATGATGGTAGGTTCAGCATCCTTGCCCTGCTTATCGGCAGTACGGCGGATGACAGCCCTCACACGCACCATCACCTCACGGATAGAGAAAGGTTTGGAGATATAGTCGTCAGCCCCGAGATTGAAACCGGTAACGGTATCGTTCTCAGTATCGCGAGCCGTCAGGAATATAATAGGAATCTGAGCCGTAGCCACATTCTCCTTGAGTTTCTTCGCCAGCTGGAATCCGCTCATACCTCCCATCATCACATCAAGCAGCAAGAGGTCGTAGGAAGCAATGTCTTTCTCCAAAGCTTCCTCAGCCGAGTTGGCAGTTTCTACCAGATACCCCTCGGTTTCCAAGTTAAACTTCAGAATCTCACAGAGGTCCTGTTCATCATCCACCACAAGGATTTTATAGTTCTTTTCGTCCATCTTTATAATATATAATAAGGTATATATAGTCTGAGGTCTTTCCTCGGGTGCAAAGATACGACAAAAAATCTGTAACACGCATTACATTCTATTACAATTTCATTTCAAAAGCAAGTAAAAAGTATGACGGGAATCATTACTGCCTGATTCCTGTAAAATCATCTGCTGTTTCCGAACACAAGAAAAACACATCCTACAAAAGCAAGAAAAAGGGTTGTTTCTGCGTTAATAAACGTTACAAAACTTGTCATTATCAAAAGTTTTACCTATCTTTGGACTTGTAATTCATCTTTTACTTATATACAATTTATGAGAAACGTATTGACCATGATTGTGGCCGCTATGCTATGCGCTGGCGGTTACGCTACTGATTTTAAAAACGTAACTAAAACCGGGAAATTAGACGCACTAAGTTTGATAGCCATCCAGCAGATGGAACAAGCCAAAGAAAGCACGTCCCAAGCCAAAGGTTTCGGAGAGACGAGTACGGCAAGTGCAGGAAGTAAGCGGATTACCGCAACGGTTCAGATGAAAGAGGGAGCCACCATCGACCAACTCAAAGCCCATGGTTTCAGTAATTCGACAACCCTTGTAGGCAACTATAGCATAGTGACCACAACTATAGATAGCCTCCAAGTATTAGCAGAAATGCAAGATGTCGTTCGCATTTCCTTTGATAAAAAAGAAATGAGCCTCAACCTGACTAATGCTAACAAGACAACTGGTGTTGACCTAATACATAAAGGCAAATCTACAGAAACAACCAACCATAATCTCTATTTTACTCTCGACCGTCCTTATACAGGCAAAGGAGTCATGATAGGTATTTTCGATAGTGGATTCGATCCAAACCACGCCATGTTTCTTGACAAGGATGGCAAAAGCCGTTTCAAGATGATTATCAAAGAAAACGGAACAGCCATTACTGACCCAGAGGAAATAGCCAACTATACTACCGATGACCGCTATACTGCTCATGCTACAAATGTGAGTGGAATTGCTGCAGGTTATTATGAAGGTGATAACTTCCAGTTAAGTGGTGTTGCTCCTGAGGCAGACCTCGCCATGGGACCGATCATGTCCAGCGCCTCCGACTTAGCTGCTTTGAAAACACTTGCAGAATATTGCAAAGAGAAGGGCGAACGTCTCGTCACCAATATGTCGTATGGAAGTATGATTGGTCCTCACGACGGAAGCGATCTCTACTCACAAGTCCTCAACGACTTGATTAAGGAATACGACATCATAGCCTGCAACTCTGTTGGTAACTGTGGAGACCAAGTACTCGTACATAAACACAATTTTAGCTCTAATACAGATGAAATGAAAGCAATCTGGGGCATTGACTCCGACAACCATGAAATCAGAAGCTATATTACCACCTCAACAGATGCTCCTATCAATATGGAAATCATAGTTGCAAACTACAAGGATCAATGCAAAACCATTTTTGCGAAATATCCTATCATCATCAACGGCGAACCTACTACTCTAAAAATCAATGACGAATATATTGCCTCAACAACGATTAACATCGCAAAGGAAACCATCCATGATGGGCTTATGGGATATGCTATCAACAGCAATGGTGTTTGGTACACTAAGGATGAATATCGCATAGGTTACATTATCACAAGTGCGGAAGGACAAAAGGTGATCGTTTACAATGACACCAACCTGCCTTTCAAGACTGTTTATCCTGACTATACGGACGGATTGACCAGCAACGGAACTTTTAATAGCACCAGCAGCGCCAGCGAAATGCTGGTAGTAGGTGCCTATATTACCACTACTGAAATCAACAGCAAGTCCAATGGCGCAATAAAGGTAACCAACAAGAAAGGAACATGGGGAACCCAAGAGGGCGATATAGCCTACTTCTCCAGCTATGGTACACGTTATGACGGCATCCAATTTCCTTGCATAGCTGCCCCAGGAGCCTGCATCGAATCAGCCTATAACAGATACGTTACTTATTATAGCGGTAAAAAGTGTATGACTAAAACCGACACTTATAAAGGTAAAGAATATTCATTCTGTGCCATGAAGGGAACCTCTCAGGCCTCACCTTACATGGCAGGTGTAGCTGCTCTATGGCTTGAAGCAAACCCAAATCTTACCCATGAAGAAATCAAGGAAATTGCCCAAAAGACTGCAAATAACGACTCTTATTGTGAAGAGGAAAATTATTTCGCAGCACAGGGGAAACAGGCTGGGGCAGGAAAAATCAATGCATTAGCAGGATTAGAATATATTCTAAATGACAATATCGTACTACTGGATGAAGACGAGGCTATTCCTTCTGAGATCTCCGGCAAGAAAAACGTGGTATTGAAACGGACATTAGTTCCAAACATATACAATACTGTAGTCCTTCCTTTCTCCATGACCGAAGAACAGATTACCTCAACATTTGGTACAGATACAAAGGTTTATACTTTCAATGCCTACTCTAAAGATGAGATGACATTCCATCGTGCTCATTCCATCGAAGCCAACAGACCTTTCCTGATGCAGACATCTACCACAGAGAGTACATTCAATATCAAGGATGTTACTATAGAGGAAGAATCAACACCTGTTGACGAAGGCCTCTATTACAACTTCAAAGGCTATTATGGTGAACCAACCAATCTGGCTAAAGGAATGTATTTTATCTACAATGGAATGCTATACAGTTCTGAGGGTAATAGTTTCATGAAAGGTTACCGTGCTTATTTTGAACCTAAAAGCAATACAAATGGTGCAAAAGTTATTGCCATGAATATAGATGGAAAAACAACAAGTATCAACATGCTTGAAACAAACGAAAAAAACACATCATCTTGCGCCATCTATCATATCAACGGCCAGAAAATATCAGAAAACCAGAAGAATAAACTTTCAAAGGGAATCTACATACTAAATGGAAAGAAATATGTGATACGATGATATAAACAGTAGAGGGGACACTCATCATCCACGACGAGTTCCCCTCTTGCTTATAGATTCATTTACTTACTAATATTCTTCCCAAGTCTCCCAGGCATTAAAAGAATTATTTTTCGCCTGGACAACAGGACCATCTGAACTACCTGAACCACCTGTACCTGGAGAAGGAGAAACAGTAATATCTTCGGTAGAATCTGTTCCAATACCACTACTAGCAGCACCTCTATTATTTGAACCTGCCATTATATATGTCGTCATTATATTTATGACATTTATTTCTGGAGTTATATATATTTTTTTTATATTCATTATAATACCTTTCATGCTTTATTTTACAATAAACTTTTTACCACCCTTGACGTACACACCCTTCTGCAAACCATCAAGGTTACCATTCTTGCTGACCAGCTGACCGCTCAAATTGTAGATAGCCTGACCATCATCACCTGCAACGATTACTACCTGATCAACAGATGTAGTCTCATTGCTATTCAACTCATCATCACCGAAGAAAGATGACTGATATTTTGAACTTGCACTAAATCCAGCTACAAAATTGAAGAAATCACAAGCATCCTGCTCACCCAACTCTACATTAACTGTTTCTACAGTACATTTGTATGAAGGCCAAGTCAAGTGTGAATTATAAGGCCAGAACCAAAATGCAGGTTTTGTATCGCTTTTCTTTGCCAGTCCGTAAAAATAGCAATTAACTGGTACAGAAATGGCTTCCCTTTGAGCTGTATTAATGTAATTACCAATGAAACGATAGTCACCAACCTTATCATTTACATCCTCACTCTGAGAATTGTTTTTATATCTAGTCTCTTTTGCCTTAATAATAGTTGGAAGAGGAGAACCTGGTACAGGCTCATAATCCTTTACAACAAAAGCAGCATCCTCATCCGTCTTTGTAGGCTTAACCATATAAGCCTCATGAGCATAGATAACGATATCGTCATCTTTACAAGCTGGAAGACTTTCACTCCACGCATCATCATGGAAAGTGCCATCAGCAGCTCTTTCAAACTTGTGCTTATATACATCATGACGGAACTCCAAATAAATATGATTACCCTTATTACCATCACCACGTCCCTGTCCATCAGTATCCAACTTACGGGTTACACTTGAAAAACGGCAAACCTGAGTACCTTCACCCATAGATTCATCTACCATCTTCTTGGTCATATTGAATGGCACACAAAGTGTCCACCATCTCCCACCTTTACCTATTGGAAGAGGAAACTCTGGAGTAGTAGTAGCATCGTCAGCTGTAAATACGAACAAACGTGTGCCCAAGTGTGCAATCTTTGCCAAATCATCTTCTGTATATTCGCCATCACCAGTACCAATTTTATAACCAGCATCAGCGAGAATATGCTTATCCTCTTCAGATAGATTACTACGATATTTTGTATCACCATACCAGTTATAACCCGCATAATTCATACAAAATGAACGAATAATCTGGCTTTGACTTGGCCATATATATTGATTACCAACGTATGTATCTCGATAACCTGGATTTACAAATCTATAATTTGTAAACCAGTGCTTCCACTTATCAGAAACCACCTCGTCAAAAACTTCAGGCGTTTCTCTACCTATTTCCATGTGCGCGGCTACATCCCAAGCTTGATTTTCAGGTAAAGTTTCATACTTTCTGGTAATATCAGTATATTCTGCACGTGCTTCATCACTAAGTCCTGTTGGATAGTGCAATATAGCCAAATAAACACCATTATTTATATAATTTTCGCGATTAGCCTTACCGTCATCTTTCATATTATCTGCATAAGGTGTAGCGGAACTACTTTCAGGACTAAATCCATTATTACCATGTAATACATCAGCAGAAAATGCAACTTCAGCCCACCCGTTCGTAGGACCAGCTACTACAGTCTGTCCTAGTGGCATCAAAGGAGCCTTTTCGCCATGAAAATAGACATCTTGGTAACGTCGGAAATTAAAGGCACATGGACCAATATATTTCACAGAAGCAGGAATATCAAGTACCTCTTCTGTAAGTTCATGTCTTAAGGCAAAAGCAGAATTACCGATGAATACCAACCCTTGATTAAGCTTTAAGTTTTCAATCTTACAATCTAAAAAAGCACAATCATCTACTTTTCTCAATGATTCTGGAAAAGATACCGAAGAAAGACTTCTAATACCAAAGGCATACTTACCTATTTCTGTTGTACCTTCAGGGATAACAATTGCTGTTAGCTTTTTGTCCCACACATTGTTAAATGCTTCAAATGCTTTATCTGGCACCTTATTATCCTCTGCTTTTGGAAGACCTAATTCGCTAATGCGTAAATTTCCGTACATCCAGTCATCATCTTTATTTGCCTTAAATGAAGAAGAATTCCAACCTTTGAGGGTAATTCCTGTCAAATCAAGATTCAACAATGCATCATTAGCTGCAAGATTATCCGCATCCTTATGATAGTACAATATAGCACGCAAGAAAGCTTCACTGATAGTACCATTACCATTCACGATTACCTTTGAATAACCACCATTCTTCATCTGTGCTGATACTCTAGCTGATACTTCATCAGCATAAGATTGCGCTGTCATATCACCATCTGTAGTAATAACCAGCGTCTTGTCTCCATTCTCTGTTGAGAACGACTGAGCCCACATGTTAGAACCTACTAACACAGCGAGCATAGTAAGTAAATACTTTTTCATAATAAATCTATCTTTTACTTTATACAATATATTTATGTCTTAGAAATCTTGTTTGCTTATGCGTTTTTAGAAAAGTCTTCTATTATATAATATAATGTATAGCTTTCTGTAGCCGCATTGCATAGTTTTTAGGCTGTGCGCCTTAACAGAGCGCAAAATTAAGGAATTATAATTACGTACAACAAATGATTTGTGCTTTTCTTATGTATAAAATGTTAACCCTTATGTATAAAATGTTAACCGAAACAAAATAGACACAAAAAAAAATAGAAAATAGACATAAAAAGATAGAAAATAGAGGAAAAATGTGTCAGTAAGCAAAATAAATGGAACGAAGGGGTTTCATTTGTTTTCTGCATTTATATTTTTTAATAGCGTATCGTCACATTAGTTATCAAAAAATTCGTTTGATTACAATCTTATTTCGTAATTTTGCATCCATATTGAATTTATTAGTATTCAAAGAGAATAAGAAAATGACAGATCAAAGATACGACAAAAAATCTGTAACACGCATTACATTCTATTACAATTTCATTTCAAAAGCAAGTAAAAAGT